>RWZD01000118.1_pt1 | contig 16790 bp, 30 predicted proteins | sample 2187771 | NCBI WGS metagenome assembly RWZD01 (sample SAMN10531866, study PRJNA481165) | viral metagenome | isolation source: viral particles purified by filtration and ultracentrifugation from about... | place: USA: Tennessee
ATTACAGCAAGTGAGTATTTTTCTGCAAAGAAAGATTACAACGTTTAATTAAATTCATTTCAACCATAGCCAGCCTAAGCGCTGGCTTTTTTATTGGGAAATATTATGTCTACAATTCCAACACAAAATCCAGTTCCAAGTGAAGCACCGCGCGACCTGAAATATAACTCAGGCAAAGTTGACGAGTTCGTTACGTCAATGAAAAACAAATATATAGATAGATTCGGGCAAGAGCATTTTACAATCGAAGGGTTGCGTTGGATTGCTCAGCAAGCGATATCTCAATTTGGTTACATTACATTAGACTCATTCCAAAAAGGTGCAGAAATAACACTGCCAAATCAAGTTTTACGCGATGAAGCCACAGGTGAATACTACCGTTGGGATGGTGCGTTACCAAAATCTATTCCTGTTAATTCAACCCCTGATAATTCTGGTGGTGTTGGTTTTGGCAAGTGGCTTAGCATTGGTGATGCATCAGTAAGAAGTGAATTAAATAATACTTGGAAAACTATTTCACTTGATTATTTTGTCAATGAAGATGGAAACTTTTTACAGAAAGCATCTGATTGGTGTAAAGAAAATGGATACGCATTGGTAATTCCTAAAGGTAAAACATATCAATACAGTGAGAGGGTAATATTTGAAGACATCACTTTACTCTGGGAGGGAACTTTAGAATTAATTCAGCCAATTGATTGTGGGATTGTGTTTCGTAGAAATGTAACAATGCCAACGTATGGTTATTTAAAAACATCTAAAACAATAGTGTTGCCAGATGACTATTATATGGTTGGATTTTATAGTTGGAAGTCTCCTGATGGTTCACTAGGTTGTCAAGACAATATTATTTCTGGTCGATTAGATATTAGAAACGGGCATATCGATTATGATGGATGGGATCAAGGTAATGTTGATGATTATTCCAACCTAACAGGTGGTGGTGTATTAATGTTGGGAGGCTCTTGGTTGCGCCCATCACTAGGTGTAGATGAATCATCTTGGGAGAACGTTCATAGAAATGACTTAAAATTTTATGTGGATGGTTTTAGTTATGCGCTTACGCTACAAGGTATTTACGATTCCGAGAGTGTGAATGAGATATTTGGCTGGGTGAATGGAAACACTATCGACATTAGGGCTAGGAGAGCTAGAAAAAATTTACAATTATTACAATCAAACACTAATGGAATGACTAATGGTGGTGAAGTAAGTGCAAATATTATTATATGTGAGTTTCAATCAGATAAAAAACTAATTGACAAGTTTATATATTGTGAAGGTAATAGTAATAAATTTATAGTAAAGGGATGGGATATTAAATCAACTGATGGTGATATATTAATCCATTTCAGTAGAGGTAATAAACCTGATAATGGGACTCAGGAGTCAATTAATAATATCATTGAAATGATGGGGGCAACACTTAATGATGGTGAAGGGGTATTTAGTAAATTTATAAAGGAGGATAAGCCAGGTTTAAATAAAATAAACAATACTTCATTTGCTTTTAGAGATTTGTTCCTAGAACATACTCCTTATGCTTTAAATTCTAGGTTATCTTCGCAGGGATATATTAGACATATAGATAACTTTTTTGGTAATTTTGCTTTAAGACCAAAATATAATATTTCTGTGTATAGAAATGGTAGTGAGTTTACTGTTAGTAAAAATATTTTAAATAAAGCGTTTGATGGAAATTTATCAACATTTGTTGAGCTTCCTGTGATAAGCGACGATAAATATGAAATAGTTCTAACAATGCAAAGTTCTTATCATCATTTTGCGCTAATAGGATCTGCCATTTATCATATTGAAAATTTAAACGGCTACTGTTCTATTGAAGCGTTAGATGTAAATGATAGGGTAATATATAAGTATCATTCTGAACTACAGTGTATAAATACAACGGGAACTAGAAATTTAGAGAGGACATTTAAAGTTAAGTATACTTTTTCTAAGCTAAATGGAAGCAATCATTTACGTATATGCTCTTTATTTTCTAGGACTCATAGTCACGATAATAGACATGGTATGGTTGGTAGTTCAGGGGGAGATATTTCTGGTCATTTAAGATTCTTAACAAAAGAAGCTTCCCCGGTTATTACCGATCAAAAGACAGGTCAGTTATGGGAAATACAAGCAGTAGATGGAGTTATAAAACTAGTCGCTTATTATCCATAAACGATAGCGCCCTTACGGGCGCTTAAAATATGTTAATTTATTTTTTTTAATATATACTCAACAACTATATTTGCTCCAAATATAGATAAATGACTGCTATCGGAATAAATAGGCTCACCATCTTTATCTAATAATATGCATTCATTCTCTTTACAAAGAACATCATTAGGATCGATAATAGTTACATTATTATATAATGTTTCAAGCTTTTTTAATTCATCATTAATAGATATTATTTTTCTTTCAGAGAATAACTCACAGCGTGTTATTATTCTATTTATAGGAAGATTATTCCTAGCAAGACATTCAAATGATGATTTCTCACTACCATTAGGTCTTCCAATTATATAATATTTCCTAAGGTGACCACCTATTTTTATTAATTCAGATAACTCATTGATAATGATAGAATCTGAATTATCTTTAATTTCTCTGCCAGTATTCTTATCAGTTAATTTATATGAACCCCATGACATGGATAGAATAACATTAGTTTTGGGATGCTCTTTCATAACTTTTATAAAATTGTCATATCTCAATTTACATAGCCTGTTATCATTGCTTTCAAATTTAGAATAATAATTTGGAGTTATGAAGCAGCCATCTTTAAAAATACCAATAGCTTTAAATCCACTTTTTTTAAAACTATTCATGTATTGACGACTAAAGCTATCACCAGTTATAATTGCTTGAGGATTATCATTATTGTCAATGTTAAATTCTTGAATAACGCTAGCTTGTTTTATAGCACTCCCACCAAAATACTCTCTATGAAACTCTTTGCTAGTCAATTTATATTTTTCATCTACTCTATTACCTACACCATCAATAGAAACGTAATAAGATACACCTACAGATAGAATCCAACATAATATTAACCCATAACTATAATCTCTTCTTTTCTCTATAATACTATAGATAATAAATGCAAGTAATATGGTAGATATAAAGTAAGTAAAAATAGAGATCTCTATATTTATTTTTTTAAAGAAAACAATAAAAGGCCAATGGATAAGATAAATAGAATAAGACCAAAGACCTATTTTTTGAAATGCTATATTTGATAATAAAGTTTTTTTACAATTAGCTAGAATACAAAGATACGCTCCAAAAACAGGCATCAATGCATTGTAACTAGGCCATGTATCAGTATCTGAAAAAATAAAGAATGATGTGATAATCAGGATTAATCCAAGTAACTCAATTATTCTTTTTTTATTTTCCTCTATTGATAATGGGAATAAAAACGCGATGCTACCAAAAAGCATTTCCCACCCTCTAGTGTAAATCATGAAGTAAGAAAGGGTTTTATTTATGGACGAGAAATACACACAAAAGACAAAGATTATGATGGCAGAGATTACAACAATTTTTTTCAGTGTATTTATTGAAAATAATTTTGATAAAATAATTAATACTATTGGATATACTATGTAGAATTGCCATTCTACTGATAATGACCATGTATGTAAAAATAGCTTGCTAAAAGAGTCTGCATCAAAATATCCAGCTTCATTGGCATAAGTGATATTAGATATAAAAAGTAAACTAGAAAGTCCATGCTTACCGACTAACTGATATGTTAATGGTTCAAAAAATAAATAACCAAGCGCCAATACAATGGATATGACGGTTACTAACGCTGGAACTATACGTCTAGCTCTTGCTTTTAAAAAACTCCAGAGAGAAAAATTATTGCTTTCTAATCCTCTAAATATAATTGATGTCATTAAAAAACCAGATATGACAAAAAATACATCAACACCAGCAAAACCACCAGGTACCAACCCTTGATTAAAATGGAATAACATAACGGATAAGACAGCAATAGCTCTTAATCCATTAATATCAGCTCTAAACTTTTTACTTTGCATGTTTTATTTACTTTGTGATCTATTAATAAACTTTCAGAATGATATCACTCAATTAGGTGGAGATCACCAATCACTCACTTTTCAAATACTGCGCTGATTTTCCATCTGGTAACTTCTTACTTCTCTCACGATAAAACGCTAATCGTTCATTAAAATACTCGCGCAAATGTGCTGGTTGTTGTCGTTCAACTTCGGACGCAACAACTGGCATATTGAGGCGTTCTTTATATGCGACACCACTTGCGGCCAAATCGACATTAATCTTGTCTTTTTCTTCTTGAGTTAAGTTTGCGAGGTTCATAACAGATCCGGTTAGTTTTTGGAGAGTATAGCAAGGTGGGGGAATTAATGGGACGGATTTGGGACAAGCAACATGAAGTAGCATAAGACAACTTCAAGTAACTTTAGGTAAGGTGGGACGTGTGAACGCTTGGTGAGACTGTATTTAGTTGATATTAAAGCATAATTCTACGCTCTTCTAAGCCGTAGGTCACAGGTTCGAATCCTGTAGGGCGTACCATTTAAAATCAAGCACTTACACTCATTTTAAATTCTCTACTTTTCTTAAGTGGGACGTATTTGGGACACAAGTTCCAAAAATACTGTCTATTTGCTTTGCATGTTCAGTTAAATGATTAGGCGCTAGGTGAGCATACCTTCTAACCATATCAACTGATTCCCATCCGCCCATTTCTTGTAATACTGAAAGCGGAACTCCGGACTGAATTAACCAGCTCGCCCATGTGTGGCGCAGATCATGAAAGCGGAAGTTTTCTATTCCTGCTCTTTTTAACGCTGCTCTCCATGCGGTGTTAGAATCAACTCGCATTTTTCTAACGCTTGGCGTTAATGTTCCGTCTGGTCTCTTCTTTGATTCAGTATGAACAAATACCCATTTGTGATGGTTTCCTATTTGCTCCTTAAGAACCTGGCAAGCAGTGTCATTTAAAGCCACGCCAATTGCTTGGCCTGATTTGCTATCCTCTGGGTTTATCCATGCAACTTTCCTTTGCATATCAATTTGACTCCACTCTAAATTGATAATATTGGATCGCCTTAATCCAGTAGCCAATGCAAAGGTAACTACGGATTTCAGTGGTTCAGGGCATTCTTGAATCAGTCTTTTAGCTTCATGATGTTCTAACCACCGAACCCGCTTTTCTCTGATTGTTGGAACTTTGATAACGGGAGATTTTTCTAACCATTTCCAGTCACGTTCAGCAGCTCTTAATAGAGATTTCATGATGGCGAGATGCTTTGCTTTGGTTGCGTTACTGACAGGAACATCAGTAAATGCGGGGATTTCCTTTCCCTTTCTTTTAGCTGATTCCGCTTGCTTCTCCCATCGCTCCCTTGCTTTTCTGTTTACCATCTTATTGATAACGGAATATATTTTTGCTTCTGTAATATCCTTAAGTCTGTAACCTTCAAAGTGATCTAACCAAAAAGAAAGCCGACCTTTATCATCATCTAATGATTTTTTGTCTGCTTTCTCTTCAATCCATCTCACAATAGCTTCCTCAAAAGTAACATCAGGGAAGTCACCAAGACGCTCTATGCGCCATAACTCGACCTTTCTTGTGTCGTGCAACTCCTGCGCGAGCTTCTTGTCCTCTGTGCCAAGAGATTCCTTGATTCTTTTACCGCTTGGCGTCGTGTAGTTTCCGTACCATATTTTACCTCTTCTGAATAAAGACATGATTTTCCCTCTCGTGTCTCACCAGCGTTCACTGGTATATTGTGAATTGATTTATTAGCCGCCGCAATACACGCGGCTCTCGTAAATAGGTATGGCGAGTTTTTCTTTGATGGATCCTTTCTTGTGTATGCAATCAATCCTAGCTTGCACCAACGAGAAAGGGTATCTTCTGATATACCAATAAATTCAGCAGCTTCTTTTCTAGGTATGGTTATTCCTTCCATTCTTCTCTTCCTTTTGCAGATTTCTGATGTATTGGCACATAACATCTTTGGTGTTGTACTTTGTGTGATTTAGAGGCTTAAACTTTGGTGTGTATTTATCGAGGGTCTGAGTTGTTAGTTTGTCGTTTGGTATTCCGTGGCTTCTGAGTTCGATTAAGCATTCCTTTGCTATTTGTCGTCGCGCGTTTTCCATTGCCTGTGTGTTCATAGTCTTTGCCTTTTATTACGCAATGTGACCATATATGATTTACGACAGTTTTCTATTTCCACAGGATAGATATTTTTTCCTATCTTTATTTTGTGGCTAACGATTATTCCAGTTCTATTATATTTCTTTTTATGGGCTTCCAGTGCCTCATTAATAGCAATACTTTCTATGGGCGTGACTTCACCGCGAATTATTAATCTCATAATTCACCTATATTAATTGAATGCTTTCTTCCGCTTGGTCGCCATATACATCCCAATCACCGTATTTCTCACGAGCGAATAATTCGAGTCGAGGAACATCTCCGTATAATTCCTCTAAACGATGATGTACTTCTTTAGGCTTTTCGCTGTGCTCACCTAAGCACGAATAAATAACTTGTCGAACACTTGCAGATTGACGAGGTAATCCATTACCTCTTGTGGCTATTAAACACATTTCGATATTTTGACGAGTATAATTACCGCAATTAATTTTCGTCTCATTGTTTAATATTTCCATGAAGTCAAAGAAATCTTCTGGTGGTTTTTTATTTATTCTATCTCCTGCATTTTTATTTAATTTCACCCATGCGAAACCGAACATATTTTTAACTTTAAAATCCCATGCTTCGGCTAATTTAATTGCTTCGAGTACAAAGTTTCCGGTGTACCACATAAACAGTACGGCATTTTTAGAGGAGTGTTTTTCTATTGGTAATCGAGAGAGGGAATATAAATCGGTGGTGTTGTAATGATTATCTGCTGCGCCATTTGAAACTTTGTTATTGTAAGACCAAGGTGGATCGCACAATATCAAGTCATATTTTTTCATTCTCCGCTCCACTATCACCTATATTAAACGGCAGTCCATCTGCTTCCATTGGCTTTATATCAGCAAACGCGCAAGGAAGAATTATTCCACCGAACTCCTGAGCAAACATTAACGCCTGCTTTGCCTGAAGAGAGACATATTGCTTAGGTAGAGCTATTTGATATGTAACGCCATCAATTAATACTAACGTCGTCATTGCCTGAACTTGTTTCATTTGTTGTCCTCCGCCTCTTTCATCATTAAGAATACTTCCATAGCGCCACGATATGGGTTTTTATTTACTGAGATGAAGTCATAATCAAGGCAATCAGCTGTCCATTTATTAGAATGGTACATTGGTGATAACCCTATTTTATTCTCAATAATAATCGGCATTGCATCGGCTGGATTGTTGCATGGATTGAATTCACGCCACTGCTCTTTATTGCTCATCCTTGTAACCACGCCGTACCTTGTGACTTCGTACGCCAGTCCTAACTTTTCAGCAACCTTTTTATTAACTTCGAAGTCAGATAGTTCGGTGTATTTATTCATTAATTAACTCCAGCATTTTCTCATTGTACCAATTTCGGTTATCCCACCAATCGTGCACTAAGTAGGGCGCGTAAAGTCCTTCTCGAACCAATTCAATAACCCCAATTTTCTCATACCCCTTAACTTTAACCTTATCGCCGACTTTAAATTTCATCGCCACACCTCTCCACAAATAACATTAACATTCCTCACTGACATTAAATATTCAGCACGTTTATTGCACTCCGATTGCGTGTATAAATCTTCCGTTACAGGCACAGCAGAACCCTGTATTACAAGCAGTAATACATATTCGATTATTTGCATGGTTATTTACTTTTATATGTGTGGGCTACTTTGAATTTAGAATTTAAGTTATTAGCTCTTTTTTCTGCATCTGAATATGAAATAAATCCTTTTTCAATCATATTTCCATTTAATAAAATAACCGGTTTGCCGTTAATTAATTCGGCTTTATATTTATTCATTACTCCCAATCCTCTTCAATTAATTGCTTACCTTTATCGGTTAATTCAAGAGTTCGACCAGTATCAATTCCGTAGCCTAAATCCTCTAAAAACTCGCAAGCATTCTCGCCAGCCGACATAAATAAATGGTCATTATTTCCGTATTGCTGTAAAACTAGAATTAAATGCTTAATGGCTTCGTCACGTTCTTTTTCCAAACTCTCGCGTGATGCTTGCCAGCTAATCCACATTAAATCTACATATTGGTCAGCATAATTTAATCCGTTATTTGCTGTTTCGAATTTATTATTTATTTCTGCATCATCCATGTGAAACTTAATAGATTCTTCAAACTGCTGCCTTGATTTATCCATCACTCCACCTTTCTATATCCAGCTTTATATAAACGCTCGGCATGTGCTCTGGCTGTTCCCATTCCCATATCAACCAAACCAATATCACCAGTTGATAAGTCAGTTGCCATTTGCTGAATTTCCTTTTCAGCTATTTCCTTACGCTTTTTATCTGCCATTTCCTTCGCTAAATCAGAGCAGTCAAAACAAATATTTGCTGCCTGACCTTGGATTAAATTATCTTTTCCGACATTATCACCGCAAAGATTGCAAACATCTTTAGGGTCTGGTTCTGGCAGTGTGAATTTCATAAATTGCCCATAATGTGTAAAACTGTTCATATTCATCCCTCTTCATTGCATCCCTGCGAGTTAAATTAAGCCTTCCTGCTATATTTGTGTTTTTAATAATTCAATGATTTGACGAATGCCTTCGTTAAGTTCAACGCCTTCGCCTTTGCAATAATCAAAAATCATATCTTTCATTTTGTATTCGTTAATTTTATTTGAATCCAAGAATGGAGATACACGAACCTCGAATAACATAGCTAGAGTGTTTTTCTCTACTTCAGCTTGCTCATCTCTACTCATGGCGTTCCACTGGCTCTCGGTAACACTTAGCGAAACTCCGTTCACTTCATTGCCGAATTCATCGTATGCGACTAATTTCATTTTTCTTGTCATATCTATCTCCTGTTTGCATCCTTGCACTGAGTAATGGTTATATCCTTTGGTTAAATCACATAAATAGTGTGGCGTGGGTAGGGGAGTCCGATAGGGGCGAACGGAATATCATCTGAGAAGTCCATCGGCGGCTCATTTTGTGGTGTTTGTTGTTTAGGTTGTTGTTGCGGTACTTGCTGTTGCTTAGGTTGACCCCATCCTTGAGGCTGTGTCTTCTGGCTTCCTGCCTGATTACCATTGTTACCGCCAAAATCTAATTGATCAACGATAATTACCGGCGCTGATTTTTTCTCACCGTTCTGGCTTGTCCATTCTTCCATAACGAACTCACCAGTAACTGTAACCTTTATTCCTTTGGTTAGATGCGGAGGTAATTTTTCAGCTTTAGAGCCAAACATCTTGCAGATAACCCAAGATATTTTTTCGTGCTCTCCATAGCCTTGTTTCACTGGCAAACTAAAAGATGCAACCGCTTTACCATTTGGCGTCCATCGCTGTTCGCAATCTTTACCTAAGTTTCCACTTACTGTTATTGTGTTAATTGCCATTACTACCTACCTCCTCATATTCTCCTTCAAAAATAGTTGCATTCTCTTGGTCTACATTAGCCTCTGCTTTTTCGTCTAAAATGACCGCTTTCTGCATTTCGATAGAGACAGGTAGATATTTAAATAAGCGACGGATAACGGTTTTCTTCGCCATTTCTTCCCAGTGAGAGACCCAAGGCCCATTTTGACCAGCCTTGCTTGATGCTCTGACTTTCTCAATTTGGTTATGCGTCATAACTTCAAACTGGACACCGCCATCTTTCAGCCTTGCAACAGCGTAAACGTGCGTAATTGGTGAGTCCTCATTTTCACCCGGTACGTGTGTTAGGTTTTCATTCAGTCCATACTCAAAATGAAAGCTATCGCCTTGCCTTACCGTTCTGGCTGATATGCTGATTATTTGATTTGATCGACGGGCTAGATCAATCATTCCTCGGTAGCCAATGATTAGTTGCACATTCGATTGACCTGACTTTGCTTTACCATTGCCGAATGGAAGTAGGTAAGCATGGCCTAAGGCATTACCGGGCTCTAATCCTAGCTGTGAACACTGCACAACAGCACCGATAAAACTCTGCATGTCGCAATTTGCAAGTGCTGGAGTTTTGCGAATCTCCGTTGTCACAATCCGTATCATACGATCTGGTGTCATGTGGCGAGGAAGGGCGGCCGCTAACTGCGCCTTCATGCTTGGCTGGTTAATGAAGTGAATTAGTTGCTGATCCTTTGTTTTGGTCTTTACCTCTGTACCTTGTGTTTTTTGTAAGTCAGCTTGAGCTAATGGTGGGTTACTCATTCCTTAATTCCTTAGCCCAATAGGGCAGTGATAATGTACGTATGCCTGCCCATTCATCCGTTTTTAGGCATTCTGCATACGTTCTTAAATTTTGTTTGTAGGTTGTTCGACCAATATCTTTTGCTTGTTGGTCTAAATTGAAGACTCTAACGGGGTATCTACCGCAGTCGATAGTCGTGCTAACAACGAGAAAGACAAAAACAGGGGATTCGCCTGTTAATGATTTATATCCATCAGAATAAAAAGAGTCCTGTACGTGATATCTATATTCGTACATGGAACGGTCAAATCGTTGAATGTCAGCAGAGCTTTTTACATCAACAATCCAATGGTGCTCTTGAATGAGTTTATCTGGCCTGCAACGACAAAGAATGTCCGTATCTTCGTCGTTCCAATAAATGCTACTTTCAGCTACTCCGTTAGCTTCTAAGCACCATCTTGCGATAGGGTGCGCCATTGCACTATCTCTCATGAGCATCAACTTCCTGTTATCTTCATAAGTAATAGGTGTGATACCTTCCTTTTCACACATTTCGAGAAATTCCTTTTCCTCTTGCTTCCCTGCGTTTGTTCTACGATTTACATCAGGGCCTATCTTGTATCGCTTACTGTATTCATCTGGTTCTAACAAAAGACAATGGATAGCAGTCCCGAAATCCAATGCCTTTATTTTTTCTTCATCAACAGGGGCTTTCTTGCTCCAAATATATTCGGCTGGCATTTCGCTTATTAAATCCAACTGAGATTTACTGATCCCTAATCCATGGTGATAGTCCTCATTTGAAATATCGTAATAGATACCGGGTTTCACGACATCCTCCTACGTTCCTGATAGTTCTTTAACTCCTTGTAAAGACCATCAATTGTCATATCGAAAACGCTGTCACTCCATTGACTGGTAATATCCTTTGGTAATCCATCAACCACATTAAATGCGACATTGCTTAACTCAGCGTCCTTTGCATCAATCCATGATGCTTCTTCTTGTTCGCGTTCTTCCCTTGCGTCAAGTTCATGGTAAGGATTCATCACGCCTCCTTAATAAACAACACCCAATGCGTTTTATCGTTCTTGCCGACACGCTGGACTATTGTTGGCTTTTGGTCGGTTAGCGCTAAAACTTGCTTTGTAGGTATTTGCGTTTCATTCCACTTGAAAGCCAATGTTCCGTTTGGCTTCAACACTCTAAATGCTTCACTAAATCCTTTTGATAAATCGTCTTTCCATGATTCTTTATTTAATCGTCCGTACTTTTTAAACATCCATGCGTTGTGGCCAACTCTAATTAAATGAGGCGGGTCGAATATAACTTGATAAAATGAGCCGTCAGAGAAGGGGAGGTTTTTAAAATCAGCGATAATGTCTGGTGTGATATTTAACTTCCTGCCATCACATAAAATATGTTTCTCTGCGCGGATGTCGCTGTAAATTGCTCGGTTATCTTCCTTGTCAAACCAGAACATGCGACTACCACAGCACATATCTAGAATCTGAGTCACGCAACCCTCCTTAGCAGAGCCAGCTTAGAAATAGGGGCATCCTTGCTTGCTTCATTGACAATCCTGTCAAACTCTTCCTTGTCGAACTGCATAATCCATTGCAGGGCTTCCACTGGGTCAATTTCCGTTAATTTAGCCAGCTCAGCGAAACTGCCTGTCTCAATGCTAAGTTTGCTACTTTCGTCAAATTCCATGACTGTTTTTCCGTCTACTACCCGAGTTCCGTTCGAGTATCTGTATGAAATTTGCATAATCACCTCAACTTACAAATGTCGGTATTACGCCAACGGTTGTCACAATGACCACAGCTAAACTGAATAACCATGGGCTTGTACGTTTATTTTTACGTGCTTGAGGCGTAGTGATACGCACCGCCATGCAATCACGCATAGCGCTGTAATAGTTAGTTTTCATTGTTACCTCGCTAGGTGAGCGATAGGGTGGTTATCTGGTGTTGGTGCGGTGGGTTACTTTTAGATAACGCCTAAAGATATTAGTTTGTTATTTACCTCTGTAACTAACTGAAAGTGCTTGCTTACATCAAAATTATGCTCATTGCAGTATTGCGCGAATTCATGATTTGTAACTTGACCGTTGCCATTGCAAATATCACATTCATTCCCATCCTTCACTTTATGAAATTCGTCGTGACCGCAACATGGGCAACCAATTCGACCAACATCATGAAATGTTAACGCTTGTATAAATCCATGATCTGGATTAGTACATGTTTCCTTACCATCCCCACAGCATTCAGGGCATATCATGATTAACTCCTTATGTGTGTACTCCTCACTATTAATAGCGATATGAATGATTAAGTGGTGGGTTACTGCTGACCGAGGGCTTTAGCGATTACAGCGTCAACGATGTCTAAATCATCGTCATCATCTGGTTTATAGCTTGCAATTTTATTGCGAAGTCTGATTAACTGTTCTAATAACTCTGGTGCTGTTGCGATTAGTGTAAAATTGACTTGAGTTTCTTCATCCATAACCCAGTGACATAATTTTTCGTCATATCTAGCGCCTTTTGAGCTATATACGATATTTCTATCATCATCACGATGGCAACCAGCCGTATCATTAGTTCTATTTTTCTGGTAAACAGCGCAACACCCAGTTCTAATATCAACAACCCATGGCGCAGGCGTTCCTTTAAATTCCATTGTTTTATCTGCCACGCTCCCTCCTAACTATTTAATTAGTACGTACACATGATTAATGTCGTTAAGTCCTTCCCTATCTAACTCTAAGCATGGATCCCATCTATCCAAACCTTTATGATGCGTCCTGACCAATTGCCAGCGCCAACCATCAGCATGTCTAACTCGTCTTACATACCTGATTGTTGTGACCCAATATTCATCATTAGGACCATTTGGAACCAGTGAATCAAACTCGACTCGAACAGCTCTAAATAACTTCGGCATGGGTAGCTTTCCGTTATGGAAATCATCTATTGCCATACTCCCTCCGTTATTAACTAAACACGATGCTAGTTTCTTTCACATTTCACGCCACAGAAAGGGCAGAATGAGAACGTAACGGGGAAATCCTGCTTTGTTAGGCGGGCTTTCGGTGTACCGTCCTTTTTGACTTCCTGATAACTGGCGTTGTATTCAATGAAATAATTAACTGACATGACGCCGCCAGACATAAACAATCCAGACTGTTTCCAACCAGAAGACCGTAGGCTTGCTCCTTCAGGTAGTTTTGCTTTAATGCGACTTTCCATGTCATCACCTAATTTAGTAAAGCAATCACACATATCTCTATCTCCTATCTATTAATCAACTCACCACAGCCCACATAATGGACTGTAATTAGTTAACTGTGCCTGCTTTTAACCACGTCAGGCGAGGTGGTTCTCCTGTACCCCTACAGTGAGAAAACGGATATAATTCACTTACCCCTACAAAGTGAGAGTTAGTTATGTCTGAAGAAAAAGGAATTATCGGGAAAATAACCAGTGCTGTTTCTGGTGCTGGGGATTATTTAAAATCGGCTTTTGGCGTAGCAAAAGAAATTCAAGAAATGCATGTTGATTATTCCGTTAAAATCAAAACTGAGGAGCTGCTTAGTAAGCTTCTTGATGCTAGAAGCCAGCAAATGAACCTTCAAGATTTGTTAATATCTGCTAAGGATAGAATTATTGAACTCGACAACCTTATCAAGCAAAAAGAAGATTGGGCGGTCGAGGCATCTAAATATAAGCTTCTGAAAACGGAAGCTGGTAGCTTTGTTTATACGACGATTGAATCTTCCGATGATGATCAGGACTCTCCCTATTTTTGTCCCCATTGTTACAGCAAAAAAGAGATATCGCTGCTTCATCCTAGTACTGGTAATACGTCCAAGGGTGGTTTTTATCTTTATCAATGCCATAACTGTAATTCCGAATTTAAAATGAATAGAACTCCCTTTCATGGAGGAGCTACCCCTAATCCATTAATGCCGACAAAAAGGTATTAATTAATTACCAAGCCCATCCGTGGGCTTTATCTCGCTGTTATACCGAACTCACTGCTCGGCTGTTTTGTTTTAACTCCTGAAAATACTGCTACATTAGGTAAGCAACAGTTATCTCCACTTGGATAATGCTTTGTTGGTTTGAGAGAGAGAACAGGGCGTTCTTTCTTCTCAACGCCAAATATCGAATCCCAAATTTCTTCCACTGAGCGACTTCTCATAGCTATCTTTCGAGCCAAAAACTCACCTTGCTTTCTGCGTCTACGAATTTTTGAGTTCTCTTTAAAAATTATCGTTGCCATATTTGCCTCCTAAGTGATCTTTGGTGATTGGTGGTAGGTGCTGATCTCCTACTTGCAAGCCATGCCGAGGTAAACAGCTTTCGCCTCCCTCAATATCAGTTATTACGATCCAGTACCCGAAGGCATATGACACTACTTAGCTGGTATCGCTCGCTTGCGGAAACTGTTAGTTTTTAAACCTGCCAATCAGCCTTAGCATTCACCAATCCCAAAAACCACTCAGTGGTTGCTCTGAAAATTTATTCTGAGCGTTCCTAATTGTTAAAGAGCTAAATCCGTTTACCTTTGGCTCCTTGCCTTCGATGTGATAAATATAACCAGCGGTGATTTATAAGTCAACACCGCAGGTGATAATAATATAACTGGCGGTGTTAATTTATTGTATTTTCAGGTAATTTATTTTCAAAAAAATCTCAGATTGGAATGCAGATCACTTCTTTGGAGGGGAGAGGGTACAAAAAAGCCCTCGCGGGGAGGGCTTGGGTTATCTATGTTTTGTTAAGTCTATAAGAGGCTTAAGGCTTTCTACTATCTTCTGTCTTACATCGTCTTCTAAAGTTGGTTTGTGATACTTATCCCACTTAATCATTGATACAGCATCACAAAACTCCTTATAAGCCACTATCAGCTTTTCTCTTTCCTTTTCTTTCATATGGATAGAAAGATTTAATATTTCTTTTTCATTAACTAAAGAACGGTGAACACATAGCCCTAAATCTAGATCTTTCTTGGCTTTAATGAGCCTTATGTAGATAGGGTCTGCAACTGAATTAAACTCTTTGCGCCGGTCGTTGCGTCTGTTCGAATAAACACCAATAAAGTATGATGCAATTATTGCAACGATTGATATAATTCTTTCAGTATTTGCAATAATCCACTTAACTATTTCATCCACTATCGAGGTTCCTATGCCTAACTTGGAAGCCAAAATCATTGAATTAGAAAAGGCGAATGCAGTATTACAAAGCCAGTATGGAAACCTATTGGCTATTTGCATTGGGCTTATCGTAGTTATGTTTATAGCTATCTATCGGTTAAAATAAGATTATTAAAACGTGTCGTCAGGCCATTGTGACTTGATTACCTTACCTATGATTGTGCAGTTCCCGTTAATAGGGATCAGGTCATAGCGTGGGTTTAACGGCTCTAAATATGATATTCCACCTTCTCTAATCAATCGTTTGAATGTGAACTCATCATTCAGCAAGCGAGCGACACAGAAATCTCCGAACTCCACCTCTTCATCAGGATCAACCAAGATAAGCATTCCTTCAGGAAAGCTTGGCTTGCCTCCTGGTGGTGCTGTCATTGATTGACCTTCAACCTCTAACCAAAAAGCGCGCTCACTGGCTTTCTTAGCTGTAGGTATCCACGACACAGCATCTTTCTGAGTATATGAGTTAAATTCTGTTGAGAAAGCGCCAGCCTGTACCTTAGTGAATAGAGGGTATTGATATTTCTCATCCATGCTTGGTGTTTTTAATGGGCTGACAGCCTTAAACATGCCTCTAATTTCTTTAGCTAGGGATGGGCTAAATTCATCAACGGTAACTTGTAACGCCTCAGCTAACTTTGCCGCGTTTTCTATGTTTAGAGCGTTTACTCCATTCAATAACTGAGCAACAGCGCTCTGCCCCATGCCGATTGAATCGCCTAGGGTTTCTTGTGATAAGCCAAGCTCTTTCTTTTTTGCCTCAAAGATATTTTTCAGGCGAAGAGCATCAGCTTTTTGTTCTTCTGTGATCGGTTTCTTTTTCATACTGCAATTTTATTACCAAATGGAATATTTACCAATCACCGCAGGTGTTGACTATTTTATCACTTGCGGTGATAATAATTAAAAAAGGAGAAACTATGGAAAGAGTCCCATTAACTAAATTTGCTACTGAGCTAGGACAACACAAAACGGCTGAATTGTTAGGTGTTAGGCAAAGTGCGATAAGTAAAGCAATTTTAAAAAAACGAAATATTTTCGTTATCAGAAAACAAGATGGAACAGTTGAAGCTGAAGAAGTTAAACCGTTCCCATCAGGTAAATAAGTATCACCAGCTCTTTAACATCGCTAGACCGCTCAGAGTAAATTCTCAGAGCAAACAATCCGCTCATATGGAATGAGCCACGGATCATTACTGCTGTTCCCAATATGGGAAGTAAT
>RWZD01000120.1_pt1 | contig 16642 bp, 13 predicted proteins | sample 2187771 | NCBI WGS metagenome assembly RWZD01 (sample SAMN10531866, study PRJNA481165) | viral metagenome | isolation source: viral particles purified by filtration and ultracentrifugation from about... | place: USA: Tennessee
CCCCCGCCAATGCTTGGGTCCGGTGGCTTGACCGGCATATTTTCCAAGGAGCAAGTGTATGAGACGGCAGATGATGACGGAATTTCTTATGAAGCGGCATTATGTGATATTGGTTATCAGGGCAAGCAAGTGGATCGGATTAGTCATGTAAGAAGTTTTCTGGAGCTACATATTGAACAAGGTCCAGTTTTAGAGAAAGAAGGAAAAAATATCGGCATTGTCAGCGGCATTCAGGGAATGAGCTGGCTGCATATGGAGGTAAATGGTGTAACAAATCATGCCGGTCCAACCCCAATGCATGTAAGAAAAGATGCATTGGTTGCAACAGCCGCAATGATTGTGGCAGCACATGACCTGCCCGATGCTTATCCAGGACTGTTGACGACGGTTGGAAAAGTGGATAATTATCCGAATGTCGTCAATGTTGTGCCGGGACAGACGACGTTTAAGCTGGATATTCGTCATCCTGATGATGAGGTTCGAAAAGCGGCCATTGCAGCTTATGAAAGCCAGCTTCAAGGAATTGCTGCAACCTATGGGGTAGAAGTAAAAACAGTGCAAGACTGGGATTCCCCTGCAGAACATTTTTCAAAACCTTTGCAGGACGCCATTGGAAAAGCATGTCAGTCGCTTGGTTATTCGACTCACGCTTTATATAGCGGTCCGGGGCATGATGCAAAGTATATGAATCGGCTTGCACCAACCGCAATGATTTTTGTGCCGAGCATTGACGGTATTAGTCATAATGAACAGGAATTTACACCTGATGCGAATCTGGTTCAAGGGGCAAATGTGCTTTTGCAGGTAGTGTTACAATTAGCGAAAAAATCCAAGGAGGTTTTAATATGACAGTGGAAAATCAGACGACGACTTTAGAACAGCTAAAAAAATGGGATCAGGAGCATGTAGTGCATCCATCAACGAATCCAAAGCAGCATTTGGAACAAGGGCCGAAAATTGTGTTTCGAGATGGGGATGGCATTTATATCAATGATATGACAGGCAGAAAGTATATTGATGGAGTATCCATGTTGTGGAATGTGAATTTGGGTCATGGACAGCAGGAGTTAGCCGAGGCGGCATATGAACAGATGAAAAAAGCTGCTTATACGACGACATTTTACGGTTACACGAATGAAGCAACAACCAAGCTAGCGAAAAAGATTACAGACATGACACCAGGTGATTTGAATGCGGTTTTCTTTACGTCCGGCGGCTCGGAATCGAATGATACTGCCTTTAAATTATCCCGCTTTTATTGGGAAATGAAAGGATATAAAGAAAAGCAAATCATCATTTCCCTGCGACGTGGGTATCATGGGGTAACTGTAGCAGCTCAACGCGCAACTGGTATCGATGCGTACCGGGAGTTCTCTGGTTCGGGAGATCCGAATATTATGAACGCTGTCGCCCATGCGGTGGAGTGTGAACAAGGAGATACAACGCACTCTGATTATGGCAACAGTATCCGTGGAATTATTGAGCGGGAAGGAAAAGAGAAGATTGCCGCTGTTATTCTAGAGCCAATTCAAGGTGCGGGCGGTGTCCATGTGCCTCCAGCAGGATATTTACAGGCAGTTCGTCAGTTATGTGATGAAAATGATATCCATCTTATCGCCGATGAAGTGATTTGCGGATTTGGCCGGACAGGTAAAATGTTTGGGGTGAACCATTGGGATGTCGTACCAGATTTGATGTCTGTCGCAAAAGGAATCACGAGCGGATACGCACAGCTTGGTGGTGTTATCATGCGTGAGGAGGTCCGGGATACGATTGGTGAATTTGATGGCATGCTTGCCCATGGATTTACGTATAGCGGGCATCCAATGGCATGTGCAGTCGGTTTGAAAAACATTGAAATCCTAGAACGTGACGGTCTGATGCAAAATGCAGAAGCACGTGGAAAAGAGTTATTGCAGGGGCTGGAGCGTCTGGAGGAGAAATATAGTTTTCTGACGAATACGCGTGGCCACGGTTTACTAGTTGGCTTCGATTTGATGCTGGATCCCGAAACGAACACCCCATTCCCGGAAGATGTGCAAGCAGCCGCAACGGTTGTAGAAGAATGTTTTAATCGTGATCTGCTCATTCGTCCATTTGATTTTGAACCAGGTATGCAGGTCGTGGCAATCTCCCCACCACTTGTGATCAACAAGCAAGAAATTCAGGAAATTTTAAACCGGCTGGAGGAGGCATTGGAAGCTTTTCAACAGAAACTGTAATATTTTGCGAGCAGGCAGGCATTGTCTGCTCCGTTTTTCAAGCAATTTGTAAGCGAATACAAAACAGGAGGTAAAATACATGCAACAATTGGAAAGAAAATTAAAATTAAGACATGTTGTCGCAATTGGTCTTGCTTATATGTCCCCTTTTGCCGTTTTTGATACCTTTGGGATTGCCTCTGATATTTCATCCGGCTATGTGCCGACAGCCTACATCATTGTATTTGCAGCAATTTTTTTTACGGCACTCAGTTATGGAAAAATGGTCAAATTATATCCCGTATCCGGCTCCGTGTATACTTATACGAGAAATATATTAAATCCTTATTTAGGTGTCATTGTTGGGTGGATTACCTTTATTGCCTACCTGGCTTTACCTATGATCAATGCTCTTTTAGCTAAAATATACCTTTCTGCAGGATTGCCTGAAGTTCCTGGCTGGGCTTTTATTGTTGGATTAATTGCTATCATCAGTGTATTGAATATCTTGGGCGTCCGACTTGCAGCATCAATCAATATATTGATGGTTTTATTTCAGGTTATCATCGGTATTCTATTTATTTACTTGAATATCCGTTCAATCGTCACGGGCTCAGCAAGTTTTCTTACAATGAGAGAACTGATTCCATCCATGAGTGAAATCTCGCCTCTGTTTTCCGGGGCGGCATTGCTAGCACTCGCATTCATTGGTTTTGACGCTATTACGACTTTATCAGAAGAAACGATTCAACCAAAAAAAGTGATTCCAAAAGCGATTATGATTGTGGCGGCTACCGGGGGCATTTTCTTCTTTATCGTGACTTTTTTTATGCAATCATTGTTCCGCGATGTAAGTATTTTTAATGATATTGAAGGCGCCTCTCCGGAAATTGCTTATATGATTGGCGGTAATCTGTTTTTGGCTATCTTTCTGGGTGGTGCGATATTTTCGGTGTTTGCTTCCGGGCTTGCTGCGCAGATGAGTGCTTCTCGTCTTTTATATGCAATGGGCAGGGATAATGTATTGCCGCAAAAACTGTTTGGCTATGTGCATCCTCGACTGAAAACGCCAGTATTCAATATTATTTTTATTGGATTGTTAGCAATGACAGCGATTGGGCTGAGTCTCGAGATGGCAACTTCCTTGATTAATATTGGTGCGTTTACGGCCTTTTCCTTTGTGAACATCTGTGTCATCGTCCTGTTCTTTTCGAAAAATAATCGGAAAACAATTGGTCAGGTCCTTAGTAATGTCGTAGGTCCAGGCATTGGTCTTTTGTTTATTCTGTATTTATGGATTAGCTTGGACAAAGTATCTCTGCTAATCGGGTTCATTTGGGCTGTCGTAGGTTTCATCTACTTGGCCTTGTCAACGAATTTTTTCAAGAAAGCACCGCCAGAAATTAATTTTGATGAGTTGGAAGGATGATCGCTAGCTATCAAATGGAAAGTATCAGATTAGACTTCAATAAACATAACTGTTTGCATGAATGAGGACCTGATTTACCTCCAGCAGGAACAGCTTATTGTTCGATTAGGTCTATAAAAAAAGCCCCGGTTGGCATATTGCCTTCCGGGGTGTTGTGTTTTATATAGTCGTTTAGCTTTGATTGATTTGGATTCTGCGTGCTTTCTTTTCTTGATTCTTTGGCAATTCAATGAACAGAACACCATGTTTATTATGGGCACTGATTGCTTCTTCCTGGATACCCTCTGGTAATGTGAAGGAACGGTAAAAGGAACCATAACTGTGTTCGATGCTGTGTACTTGCGTTTCCTCATCCTCGTGGTCGGTGTGTTCTTGGCGTTCGCCTTTGATTTTCAGCATATTGCCTTCCACATCGATTTCCACATCGTCAGGTTCGACCCCAGGAATCTCCACTTCGATGGTGTACCTATCTTTCTTTTCAATGATATTGCAGGCAGGTGTATTGCGTCCACCCCATTTATTGACGAAAAAAGGATCATCAAAGAACCGTTGAAACATTCCGTCGACATCATCGCGAATCTTTTTAAACGGTAAGTCACTGGAATCAAATTTACGTGGTGTTTTCATCCGTATTTCCTCCTTCTATCTGTTTCACTATTATATGTATTGCCGATATGCTTATGTACTAAACCTGTCCTAAAGAGGATTCAAAAAGTTGTAACAAAATAAGCTCCCCTCCCCAATGTGGAGAGAGAAGCTTATTTTAAGGATAATAAATCGGTGAACCTGGTCCGAGGTCGATGCCAAATAAGATCCATACTACCAATAACACGCTCCAAGAAATCAGGAAGAAAACAGAATAAGGGACCATAACGGAAATTAGCGTTCCAATTCCCATTTTCTTATCGTATTTCTGTGCAAACGCAATGATGAGGGCAAAATAGGTCATCAATGGCGTAATAATGTTCGTGGATGAATCGGCAATCCGGTAGGCCATCTGTGTCAGCTCAGGTGAATAGCCGAGCTGCATCATAATCGGAACAAAGATTGGTGCCATCATCGCCCATTTGGCAGAAGCACTGCCAATAAACAGGTTGATGACTGCCGAAACAAGAATAAAGACGAGCAATAATGGAATGCCAGTCAAATTAATGCTTTCCAAAAAGTTTGCGCCGAATACACCAATGACAAGCCCCATATTGCTTTCGGCAAAAAAGGCGACAAACTGTCCGGCAGTAAAGGCAAGGACAATGAACATACCCATGGATGTCATCGTTTTAGCCAGCTGATCGGCAACATCCCTGTCATTTTTAATTTCTTTCGCGACAAATCCGTACACGAGACCTGGTATGAAGAAAAGCAGTGCAATAATTGGTACGAGTGAATCCATAAATGGTGACTGGATGATGCCGCCATCTTCCCCGCGCAACGGCGCATTTGCTGGCAAGATGAGGAAAGCAAGCACGCTGATCGTTAGTATGACAGAAAGAATCGACCAAAGCAGTCCTTTCTTTTCTACTGGCTTGAGTCCTTCCAGTTTTTCACGATAAATGCCTTTGTATTCTCCGAGTCGTGGTTCGACGATTCGTTCCGTCACCCATGCGCCGACTAGTGTTAATAAGAATACGGAGAAAATGATAAAGTAATAGTTCATCGCCACATTCATGGAAGCGGCATAGGCAGGATCAATGATTTTGGCCGCATCTATGGTCATACCACCTAAAAGTGGATCAACAGATGTAATCATCAGATTGGCACTGAAGCCGCCAGATACCCCGGCAAATGCGGCAGTAAGTCCTGCAAGCGGATGTCTGCCCAGCCCGGCAAAAATGACCGCACCGAGCGGTGGCAAAACGACATAGCCTGCATCAGAAGCAACACTGGACATGATTCCGGAAAAGACGAGTCCTGCTGTAATCAGCTGTTTTGGAATAAACAGTACAAACCCGCGCAGCATGGCACTGATCAGTCCGGTTGATTCTGCAAGTCCGATCCCAAGCATCGTGACCAGCACAATGCCTAATGGAGCAAAACCGATAAAGTTTTCGGTAATGCTTGTAAATATATATTGAATACCTTCTTTACTCAGTAAGTTTTGTACTTCAACAATCTCGCCTTCATTCCCCGGATGTTCTACAGAAACCCCTAATGCGGAAACAATGGCAGATAAGATGACTACCGCGAGCGCTAATATTGCGAATAATGTAACCGGATGTGGCAAGCGGTTTCCGACCGTTTCGATGCCATCCAGGGAGCGCTGCAGAAAGCCTTTTTTCTTCATTTCCTGTCCCTCCTCATGATAAACGTGGATACAGTTATTTTAGTCCAACTCCCCTATTATAAAACGAATGATCTTGAATTGAAAGGGATTTATATTTTCCCGTTATTCTTTGTCGCCAAACGCAAGAATAGACGAAAATTGTCAAGAATTGCTATTGTGGCAGTAAATCATTATAATCATAGGGAATACAAGAAAGGATGTGGTGTGATGCTGCGGCGTTTTTTTTCTTATTACAAACCACATAGACGTTTATTTATCATCGATTTTACGAGTGCAGTCATTGTCGCCATTTTAGAATTGGCCTTTCCAGTTGCCGTGCAATGGTTTATTGACGATCTCTTGCCAGGAAACAACTGGGATGTCATTTTGAAGGTCGGCTTTGGCCTCTTTCTCATTTATTTGTTGAGCACCTTTTTACAATATATTGTCGCCTATTGGGGACATAAGCTCGGTCTGAACATTGAAACCGATATGCGGGAAGATTTATTCCGTCATGTGCAGAAACAGTCGTTTCGTTTTTTTGATAATACGAAGACTGGGCATATTATGAGTCGAATTACGAATGATCTGTTTGAAATTGGCGAACTTGCCCACCACGGACCGGAAGATTTATTTATTGCTGCGATGACGTTTGTCGGCGCCTTCTGGATCATGTTTACGATTAATGTGAAGTTATCACTCGTCATTTTAATTATTGTGCCACTGCTCGTCATTTTTATGACGTACAGCAATATTCAGATGAGTAAAGCATGGACTTCGATGTATGAAAATATAGCCGGTGTCAATGCGCGAGTGGAAGACGCCGTATCAGGTGCTCGTGTCGTACAGTCTTTTACAAATGAAGCATATGAAATGAAGCGTTTCAATGCTAATAACCTTATTTTTCGCACGTCGAAACTGAAGGCTTACCGGGTTATGGCTTTTGTGTCCGCAAATATTTATATGTTCATGCGTTTTATGACGCTCGTCGTCCTCATCTATGGTGCATGGCTCAGTTACAATCAACTGATGTCTTACGGGGAACTGGTCGCGTTTGTGCTGTATGTGAATGTATTGTTCAAGCCAATTGAAAAAATTAGCGCGCTGCTGGAGCTGTATCCGAAAGGGATGGCTGGCTTCCGCCGGTTTATTGATTTATTAAATATTCATCCGGAAATAAGAGACCGCAAAGGCGCGAAAAAAGTCGGGCCCCTTACTGGGAATATTGCGTTTCAAGATGTCACATTTACGTATGAAAAAACGCAGGAACCGGTGTTGAACAATGTCGATTTTGAGATTGAAGCAGGCAAAACAATCGCTTTTGTCGGACCATCCGGAGCGGGCAAGACGACAATTTGTTCTTTGATTCCGCGTTTTTATGATGTGACAAAAGGTGCCATTAAAATTGATGGCATCGACATTCGTGATATGACGATGCACTCTTTAAGGAAACAGATTGGGATTGTGCAGCAGGATGTGTTTCTGTTTACTGGTACATTACAAGAAAATATTGCTTACGGAAAACTTGATGCAACAGAAGAAGAAATAGCTACAGCCGTTAAGATGGCACATATGGAAGAGTTTATTGCCGAGTTGCCAGATGGGTATCAGACGCAGGTGGGAGAAAGAGGCCTGAAGTTATCTGGCGGACAGAAGCAGCGGATTGCGATTGCAAGAATGTTTCTAAAGAACCCGCCAATTCTCATTTTGGATGAAGCAACTTCCGCTTTAGATACTGAGACGGAAGCGATTATTCAGGAAGCATTGATGGAGCTGGCAAAAGATCGAACAACATTGATTATCGCCCACCGGCTTGCCACGATTAAACATGCGGACCATATTATGGTTGTTACAAAAGATGGCATCGCTGAAGAAGGCAGTCATGATGAATTGCTCCAGCAGAATGGATTGTTTGCTCATATGCATAGAGTGCAATTGAATTGATATTGTAAACTGAATGAAAAGTCCTTGTTATATACCATAAAACACCATTTAAACAAAAATCTAACTGTTTTTAGCTTGTTTATATGGTGTTTTTTAAGCTTTTATCCTCATGTAATAACCCTTACAATCTGCTATGCTAAAAGGAATTCATCTCATCGTTTTGTAACATTGCATCCGTAAAAAGGTGCATGATTTTGGAAAAAGGAGGGTTATTCTTGTGAGAAAGTTCGTATTATATTTTGCCGTGATGTGTATCGCCTTGTTTGTCCTTACGGGCTGTAATATGGTGACAAATATGCTGCAGCCCTCCGAGGAGAAAAAAGAGACAGAACCTGTTCCAGAAGATTCGGAGGAATCGGAAGAATCTGTGGAAGAAGAGGAAGCTGATGCACAAGAAGCGCAGCAGGAGGAAGCAGATGCGGAAGTGGACGATGAAACCGATACCGAAGAAGCAGCAGATTCGAAGGAAAATGACAATATGCCCAAACAGGGAGATTACAATATATATTTAGGTGGCGAGGTTACCGAAGAAGAAGATAAAATTGTCATTGAAGGAGAAAGTAATCTCATTCCAGGCACAAGAGTCGAAGGTGAAGTGACGGTTGGCGAGGAAGAGGAACCAGACTTTCTAGCGGATACAACGGAAAAGGTCAGTGACGATGGGACGTTTCTGATGGAGTTGGAGCACCCTGGCAAGGATGTGGATGAAGTCCGGGTAGCAGTGAATTTTCATTTTGATACAGAGCAGAGTGATGAGGTCATCCGACATTATGGAGACCGTGGTCAGAAGTTAGAAGGCCCATACATATATAAACACCAAAAAGAGGTAGGCGGAAGAAAGCAAGTCGATATCTATAACAAAGCGATGGCGGAAATCGAATTCGAGCCGGAGGACACCTTATCGGTCCGCCATTTTAAAGAACCGGACTGGTATGACATTCCGGATGACATGGGCGATCCACGCGTTTGGATCGAGGTCGATGAAATCAATGATGATCAGGAGTATTTCTATCTTCACGGACGCAGTAATCTTGTAGAAGGAACAGAGCTCAAAGCGACATATGGAAATAATAGAGACAAAACGCTTGTGCTGCCGGATGGTTCTTTTGATTTTAAAGTAGATTACGAGTATTTGGAAGATACCCCTTTTGTTGTTCAGTTTATACCAGAGGAGTTTCAATGGAATCTGGTGGAGGAGAAATACGGGAAAAAGGGACAGAAGCTGGTTGGCGATCTGGTAGAAACAAATCAATTTAATACCGATAAGCAATATGTGGAAAAGGAAATCCAATCAGAATCCCAAGAAATTGAAGTGCCAGACAATGTAGAACTGAAAGTAGACGGTTCGGAAATTACGATGCTCGTGCCAGACGATGTGTTATTTGATTTCGATAAACATGCCTTAAAAGACTCGTCGAAAAAGCTGTTAAAAGAAATATCCAAGTCATTGGACAGCTCCTTTAATAAAGAAGATTTGGAGATTGTTATCTCCGGTCACACGGACAATGTCGGCGATAAAAAATACAATCTGGAGCTTTCAGAAAAAAGAGCAAATGAAGTGAAAAAGTATTTGGAAAAGCAATTGAAGTCACAAGAAACTTCTTTTACGACGGAAGGGCTTGGTGATCGTAAGCCAATTGCTTCGAACAAAACAGAAAAAGGCCAGGCGAAAAACCGCCGAGTGGAAATCGTCATTAACTTGAAACGATGAAAGGGGATCAACACTAGTGATGAAAAAATATATAATGGTTGCTATTGCCTCTCTCCTGCTAATGTTGACAGCGGGATGTGGGTTGCTTTCCAAAGGGAAAGAAAAAGTAGAGGATGCCACAGCAGATGGAGAAGAAAAACAGGCAGAGGAAAAGCAAGCAGAAGCGGAACTAGGAGATTATGAGGTCACGTTTTCCGGTGAGGTAACAGAGGAGGACGATCAATTCATCATTGACGGGGAAAGTAATTTGCTTCCCGGCTCACGCATTGTAGGTGAAATAGTGGTGGATGATGGAGAGACAGTCTTTTCCGATGCTTCGGAGCTAATCGAAGAAGACGGCAGTTTTCATATTGAGTTAGAACACCATCAGTATGGGGACGCGGAGATCATTGTTCGCTTTGATTTTGATAATGTGCAGGATGACGAGATTCTCCGTCACTATGGTGACAAGGGTCAGAAGTTAGAAGGTCCATTTATTTACAAGCATGAAGTACGCAGTGAAGTGTATCAGAAAGCGGAAGTAAACTTACCGTATGATACGGATGGGGAAAATAATCTAACAATCGAAACTCCTGAATGGATGGAAATACCGGAGGATTACGGAGATCCTCGTGTTTGGGTGGAAGTGGATGAATTAACAGAGGATGGCGAACACTTCTATTTGGATGGACATAGCAATCTAATGGAAGGTAGCGAGATTGAAGTGCAATACGGTAACAATAGAGATAAAACCAATGTACGGCCGGATGGCTCTTTCTCATTTACTTTTGATTATGAATACCTGGAAGATAAAGAGATGCTGATTACATTCCGTCCGAATATGTTCCAATGGAATGAAATTGAAGAAGCTTACGGTAAAAATGGTCAAAATCTCGTTGGCAACTTGGCGAAAAAGGATCGTTTTGATTCGAGTAAGCAATATGTAGAAAAAGAAGTGGATTGGGATCCCGACGAGGCAGAGCTGAAGTCTGACGACAATAATGATGAATCGTCAGATGATGAGGCAACTGCTGATGATGACGAGGCAGAAGACAAAGATAAACAAGATGATGATAAAAAGGAAGACTCTGATGATGAGGAAAAAGATAAAGAGTAAGGGAGCAGATAAGGGTGAAAGAAAAACAGATGCAAATACTGCTCCTGCCAGTTCTTTGTCTGCTGCTCCTTGTTGCCGGATGCGGTATCGGGAGCGGTAAAAGCAAAGAGAAAAAACAAGGGGATGCCTCGGTATACCTGGGCGGCGAAGTAGTGGAGAAAGATGATAAAATTTTAATCGAAGGGCAAAGCAATCTGCTGGAAGGGGCCAGGGTTACTGGTGAAGTGTATGTGAATGAGGATGAATTATTTGCCGACACCACTGAGTTGGTTGATAAAAAAGGTAACTTTGAAATGGATATGGAGCACCCAACGTATGGAGAAGCGGTTGTTGTTGTTTCGTTCGAATTCGATGGTGTACAGGATGAAGAAATTGCCGAGCATTATGGAGAATTAGGTGAGAAGCTAGAAGGACCGTATGTATATATTACGGAACACTATGAGGCGGATCAAGTAGAACAAAAAGCAGAGGTTCGTCTCGTGCTGGATGAGGATGATGAAGAGACGAAGCACGTCTTTGCGGCGCCAGAATGGGAAAAGCGGCCGAAGGATTATGGTGATGCTCGAGTTTGGATGGAAGTGGATGAGGTAACGGATGATGGCGAGTTCTTTTACTTCACCGGCAAATCCAATATGCTGGAAGGTGCAAAGCTCAAGGTCAGCCATGCGAGCAACACGGAGACACGGGTGCAGAAGGATGGCAGTTTTGAAGTAAAGCTGCCATATCAATATAGAGAAGATAAACCGATTGTTGTTGAATACCGCCCATTTGATCAATGGGGATCGATTGCTGAACAGTATGGGAAAAACGGAGAAAAGCTGGTCGGGAATCTTGTACAACATGAAGGAAATCAACTAAAACTGGTATATGAAATAGAGTATGAATAGAAATATATTCCTAAAAGGAGTCTAAGGATGCAATTAAAAGTTCCGTTTCAACAAGTAGATGTGTTTACTCATACTCCATTTAAAGGTAATCCTGTTGCAGTTGTGCTCGATGGAAATGAATTGTCATCTGAAGAAATGCAAGCGATAGCGAATTGGACAAATTTATCTGAAACAACTTTTGTATGTAAACCAACAGACTCGGAAGCGGATTATCAATTACGCATTTTTACTCCAAACAGTGAATTGCCTTTTGCTGGTCATCCTACCCTAGGATCAGCTTTTGCGCTAATACAAAGTGGTTTTCAGCCAAAGACCCCTGGCTATTTCGTGCAAGAGAGCGGGATTGGATTAGTTACCATCCATATGGATGATGAAAAAATGTTTTTTACCCTACCTGCATCAAAAGAAGTAAAAATCGAGCACAATCAACTAGAGGAGCTTGCTAATGCTTTAGGTATAGCTGCAAACTATATTAAAGCCGGTATGACAATCGATGTTGGAGCAGTATGGATGACCTTGCAGCTTGCGGATTCGGAGCTCGTCCGTGCTTTGCAGCCAGATATGGAAATGCTTAGCTCGCTAACGCCAGCAGGTGTCACGGGTGTCACAGTCTTTGGTCCCGTTCTTTCCAATGCAGATGCAGCATTCGAGGTACGGTCTTTTGCACCTGCTGAAGGGGTGTCGGAGGATCCGGTATGCGGCAGTGGAAATGGTTGTGTTGCGACGATGGTACAGCAACTACAGCTTACACAAAAGGCAAGTTATGTTGCTAGACAAGGCTATTGTGTAGGACGGAGCGGTCAGATAGAAATTCGGTATCAGGAAAACGGAGAGATACTGGTTGGAGGCAATGCTGTCGTCTGTATCGATGGAGAAATGCATGTAAGATAAACATAATGTGTAGCAGATGATAGATGGGATAGCATGAATCACCCTCTTTTATCTAATACATTTCAACTGCAAGAGCGAAGCAGTCCTTGAAGATGACCTGGACATTACTAGTTCAACTAATAAAAATGATTCCGTTACTCAATAGTAGAGCAACGGAATCATTTTTCATTTACTATTGGACTTCCACTTCATAGGTCTGATGTTCATGCAGGTCATCATCGTCCTCGACATGGATTTGAATGTTATAGGTTCCTGTTTCTGGGAAACTATAGGTACCGCTGTACTCACCAGCATTTTCTTCCTCGGCATCTGCCCATTCGATGGCTTCTTCGTCTTCAGCTGGCCAGATTTCATAACGGACCTGTAAGTTTTCTAGTGCCTCGTCTTCCAGCGTGATATGAGTGTCAAGCTCTGTCGGATCGTCTTTTGTTACGTTTTCAGGTTCCATGAAATGCATGTCAAAGCCTTCGGTATGAAAATGACCTTCCTCATGTGCATGCTCATCTTCTTTTTCTTCTACATCACCGATATTAATCTGCTTTTTCGGCATGGTATGCATGGAATGTGCGGTCGTATGGGCATACATTTCATAGATTCCTTTTTCCTCGAATGTATAATCAATGGAATAAGTGCCGTCTTCGTGATTCTCGCCTTCTATTTTTTCACTTTCGTCTTCTTTCCCTTTTTCCCAGACTTCAAATAGTACTTCATCTGCATCCGCCACAGGATCATCTCCATACGTAACATCGGCGGTTAACGTAACAGTATCACCAGGGTCAGCTTCTTCTGGTACATCAAAATCGACTTCCAGCATTTTGAGTTCTTCATCGTCTGCTTCCTCTGCTTCTTCTTTGTCAGCCTCATTCCCGCATGCGGTCAGAAGGATAAATAATGCAACCATCACAATCATCCAGTATTTTCTTTTCACACCTGTCAGCTCCTATCTTAAATTAGAGTAACTCATCTTTATTTAACAGCTCTATATCTTTCAAAATAACGTCCATTTCCTTCTTGTCGACTCCATCATAGCCTTTTACGACTTCTCCTTCAGGATTGACGAGGAAAAATCGCGTATCATGCGTGACCTGGTCGTCACCGTATTCCGGTTCTTTCAGCATGGCGCGGAATGATTTAATCGACAGCTTTTTAATCGTGTCGAAATCATATCCCGTCAGAAAATGCCAGCTAGAAAAATCAGCATCATACTGTTCCCCGTATTCTGTTAATACATTCTCTGTATCATAATCCGGATCGACACTGAATGAGACAAGCTGCATGTTGATACCCTCTTCCTTCATTTGCTCCTGAAGTGACGCCATATTGCTCGTCATCGGCAGACAGACAGTCTTGCAATTGGTGAAAACGAAGTCGGCAAGCCACCACTCCCCTTGTAAATCATCAAGGCTGACAGATTCACCATCTTGATTGGTAAAGGAGAAATCATTGACCTTCTCCGACATATTTGTTTCAATCGGTACATCAGCACTGCACCCGGCAAGGAGTACAAAAATACTGATAAGTCCGATAAATAAACTGTTTCTGCTAAACATTTGCCTCCTCCTTTTTTATAAAAGGTATACATATATTGTTATACAGAGACTCTAATCTTAATAATATCATATTCAGGAAGAGCTTTGACAATGATTCGTGAACGTTATATGACAACTATTTCGAGGAGAGACACAGCTTTTTAATTGCGTTCCTTTGGTGAGGATGGTATTATTTATAATGTCGCGATTGAGTAATTATAAGTGAAAATGCATAAATATTAGTTTTGGCAGGTGGGTATGACGATGCAAGAGAAAAAGGCCTATTCTATCGGCAGTTATATAAAATTTATTATTCCATCCCTTTTAGGGATTTTTCTATTAATGATTCCATTTTCCGTCAATGGTGAGGTCACACTCATTGTAGCGCTTTGGGCAGATCTGATTGATCGAACTATCGGATCGATCATGCCTTATATCGCGGTTGGACTGATTTTGATTTCTTTTTTCGGGGCGTTACTGACAAAAGCACTGCGTCCGATGTTCATTGAAAAAAGCGGATTTCTGCGATCGCTGTTTGATGTCGGTCCGATTGCGATGACAACGCGGGCATTGGGTGCTTTGTTTGCTGTGATGACACTGTTTCAGATCGGCCCAGCGTTTATTTGGTCGGAGGATACCGGCACCAATATATTATTTGGTCTCCTTACTACCCTGGTTGCCATTTTCTTATTTGCCGGCTATGTACTGCCGCTGCTGCTTGATTTTGGATTGCTAGAATTATTCGGTACCTTAATGAAAAAAATCATGCGGCCGATATTCACTTTACCTGGCAGATCATCGATTGATAGTATTGTCTCTTGGCTTGGTGATGGCACCATTGGGGTCATGTTGACGAATAAACAATATGAAGAAGGCTTTTATACGAAACGGGAGGCAGCAGTCATTGGGACGACTTTTTCACTCGTTTCCATTGATTTTACCATTGTCGTCTTGCTGGAGCTTGATCTGGCACATATGTTTTTACCGTATTATGGTACGATTATTCTCGCTGGTCTTGCTGCCGCGTTGATTATGCCGCGGATTCCACCGCTATCGCGAAAAACAGATGATTTTTATGAGCATGCAGATGTACATGAGGAGGAAGTAATTCCAGAAGGTGTTTCCTTATTCAAGTGGGGCATGCAGCAAGCTGCGGCACGGGCGGAGAGCATTAAAAGAATTGGTCCGGTTGTCCGGAATGGTACACATAATGTGGGCATGATGTGGCTGGAGGTTATCCCAGTAGTCATGGCGATTGGGACGATTGCTACAATTATTGCGGAATATACACCAGTATTTACATGGCTCGGCGCCCCGTTTGTTCCACTTCTGGAACTGCTCGGTATCCCGGAAGCCGGTGCAGCTGCTCAGACAGTTGTCGTCGGTTTTGCGGATATGTTCTTGCCGGCCATCTTAGGTAGTGGCATTGAAACGGAAATGACACGGTTTGTCATAGGCTGTTTATCGGTTACACAGTTGATCTATATGTCGGAGGTCGGTGCTTTGCTGCTCGGTTCTAAGCTGCCGCTAAACATGAAGGATTTGATCCTTATTTTCTTGCTGCGAACGATTATTACACTTCCGATTATTGCTCTAATGGCACATCTGATTTATTCATGGTGATGGGCCCTGCCGGAAAGCGAGTGGATCTGGCATTGGCTCTATAGGGATAAAGGGATAGGAGCACATGAACGAAAGCACAGAGGTGAACTCTGTGCTTTTTCGCCTTTTTTGATAGAAGCATTCTTGCGTACAAGACTCAGCAGATAGCATCTTAATTATTGTGCGTAAAAACATGCTCGGTTTTCGTTTTAATATGCTTGAATCATTTCCACCCTGTTGCCAAAGGGATCCCGGAACTCAAATCTTTCAAAGCCAGGGATTGGTATCCCTTCTTCCACATCAATATTATGCTGTTTCAACAGGTCTTTCCAGTATGATATATCCTTGACCTGATAGGCTAGGTGAGCTTTTGTTGCGAGTCTGTCAAAACCATCTTCTGTCCCAACATGCACCTCTCTGTCCCCGACCTCGAGCCAAAAACCTCCTCGCCCTTTTAAGGCTTCAGGTTTTTCTTTCTCAGGTAAGCCAAGGACGCCACAATAGAATCTTTTCCCTTCCTTTTCAGCACCTTTGGGAATCGTAATTTGAACATGGTGTAAACCGATAATCATTTATTTATCCCTCCTGATTGCGAACTATTCGGCATTTTAGTTTAAACAAGCAAAGGCTTTTATACAATAGTCATCATGTAGCTTCATTGTATCATACAGGATGCTGCATGCTGAAAAAACACAGGGTGACACTTCAATCAGAGGGAGACTTTTTGTGTATTGCCAATTTAATAAATGAATATACGATCATAATTGTTTATTGCTTTCTTTTCTACCAAAGATTATTCATAGCGAGGACAACATCATTGCGCCTTAGGTATCATCCCGTATATAGTGGAGGATGGGTATAGACTGCGTAAGTTTGTGTACATCATGAAAGAGGTTGACAGAATTGGGCTTATTTTATTTTTTCATCGGATTATTAGCAACGACATTTGGTGCACTTGCCGGGCTTGGTGGCGGCATTATTATTAAGCCAGTGCTGGATGCGTTGGGACATTATGATGTCGCATCGATTGGTGTCCTTTCTGCGGCAACAGTGTTTACGATGGCTGCTGTCTCGTTGCTGCAAAACATCAAT
>RWZD01000121.1_pt1 | contig 16608 bp, 12 predicted proteins | sample 2187771 | NCBI WGS metagenome assembly RWZD01 (sample SAMN10531866, study PRJNA481165) | viral metagenome | isolation source: viral particles purified by filtration and ultracentrifugation from about... | place: USA: Tennessee
ATGTTTTTTGCACAACGAGTTATTCTCGGAAAGACAGCATGGGAGGAAAAAAATGTGATTGCCAATTTAAGCAATGCTGGTGCCTTGCTGAATCAGTTTTTGGAAAATATTAATTGGGTAGGATTTTATATACTGGAAGAAAACGAACTCATACTAGGACCATTTCAAGGCTTGCCTGCCTGTGTTCGGATTCCGCTTCAAAAAGGGGTGTGTGGTACTGCTGCCGGAGAAGAAAAAACAATTCTGGTGGAAGATGTTCATCAGTTCCCGGGACATATCGCGTGTGATCCAGCTTCCCGGTCTGAAATCGTAATCCCTGTCTATCAAAATGGAAACCTGTTCGGTGTGCTAGATATCGACAGTCCTAAGACAAATCGCTTCGATGAGACAGATCGAATATATTTAGAAAAATTTGTTCAGACACTAGAAAAACATATATAAAAAAGCTGCCAATCAATCATTTCCGGGTCATGTCTTCGCCCTGGAAATGATGTGATCAAGCAGCTTTTTTCATCTTGGATACCATCAGCAGCAACCGCCATATCTCCTGTTTTCCCAGTATATGGCGGTGATTTTCTGCTATTCTTTTTTCAATTCCTTTGTACTGCGAACCGTATCGATATGACGAACTTCCTGTTCAATGGCAGCACGTTTCGGCTCCAGAAATGGCGGCAGGGAAAGTTGTTCGCCGAGGGTTTCATAGGCTTCATCCTCCATGAACCCTGGCCCATCGGTTGCAAGTTCGAATAGAATTTGTGGAGATACTGGTATATATAGCGATCCGAAATAATACCTTTCTACAAATCCTGAAGTGCGCAGACCTGTCCTCTGGATACGTTCGTCCCATGCTTCCAGTGCCGTTTTATCCGCCACCCGAAAAGCCACATGGTGAACTGTTCCAGCTCCCTGTCTTGCCGGATCCAGATCCGGAGCATCTTCGACGATGAGCTGTGCGCCATTGCCTCCTTCCCCTACTTCAAATAAATGAACATTTCCGTCTACCGCAATTTCTTCATATAAAAACAGTTTTTCCAATAATTCTTTAAAGTACGTCATCCTGTCCACCCGAAGAATAGCAGGGCCTAGACCAACAATCGCATATTCCTCTGGGATGGGCCCTTCCTGCCATGGAGTACCAGCAGCAACTCCTGTATTATGTTCATCAGAAATCAGCTGATATTGTTGTCCATCAAAATCCGCAAAGCGAAGCACCTTTTTACCAAATTGCTCCGTTACCGCGTCGTGTGTGACGTCAAGACGAGCAAATCTTTTTTTCCAATATTGAATTGCTTCATCACTTGGCACACGGAAGGATGTACAAGCAATCTCATCAGTTCCATGTACCCCCTTCATCACTCCTGGAAAGTCAAAAAACGTCATATCTGTACCAGGCTGACCTGTATCATCAGCAAAAAATAAATGATAGGTTTGAATATCGTCCTGATTTACAGTTTTCTTCACAAGACGCATGCCTAATGTATAAGTGAAAAACGTATATATCTCTTCCGCACTGCTCGTAATAGCAGTCACATGGTGCATCCCTTTTAATTGATGTTTAATATCCATTGTTTTTCCCTCCTATCCTATCGTTATCTTTTCCCTGTTTCCTAAATGAAAAACATTCCAGAAACATAAGTTCCCGGAATGTTTTTACCTGGCCGAAAGGAATACATTTTCTTTCGGTAGCGTGTTATTGTATTACAGGTTGCTTTCCACTTCTTGGATGGCATCCGCCAATTTATCAAGCAAAGTTGCTATCTGTTCTTTATTCATATTTAATGGTGGGGAGAAACAAATGATGTCCGTGCTCTCATATGTAACCGGACGACTGATTACACCCCGCTGATGCAACGCCTCAATAACACTCGGGGCTACCTTTTCTTCAGGAGAGAAACGCTCATTCGTTTCTGGATCTCTTACCAATTCGACTGCTCCTAAAAGCCCTAGTGCACGTACGTCACCAACATGCTTAGATTTAGCTTTAATATCCTTAAATCCTTGTAGTAACAGCTCACCCATTTCACGAGAGTTTTCCACCAGATTTTCTCTTTCCATAATTTCAATGTTTTTTAAGCCGACTGCTGTTGCTGTTGGATGTCCACTATACGTAAAGCCATGAAATAATGTTCCTTTTGACTTTTCTTTCAGTACATTATGAATCTCATCTGAAATGAGCACCCCACCAAGCTGAATATATCCGCTTGTGACCCCTTTAGCAAAAGTCAGCATATCTGGCTGTACTCCCCAATGTTCCATTGCGAACATTTTACCAGTACGTCCAAAACCAGTAATAATCTCATCAGCGATAAATAGAATACCATATTCATCACATACTTCACGTACTTTTGCAAAGTAATCTTCTGGCGGCATAATGACTCCACCTGCTCCGATCACTGGTTCTGCAATGAATGCAGCAATTGTTTCAGGTCCTTCTTTTTCAATTACCTCACGCATAGACTGAATTGTTTCTTCTGTTGTTCGGTTGTAAGGCGGATCACAATGAATATATTCTGTTTCTGTTTTCCCTGCCATATCCCAGAACTCAGGAATTCCTGTTGCATTGGTAGATGCTGCAGCCACACCGTGATATCCACGTCTACGTGCTAAAATCTTACGACGTTCAGGCTGGCCTTGAATGCGCCAGTAATGACGAACAAGTTTAATAGCTGAGTCATTGGATTCAGAACCACCTGAAGTAAAGAATACTGCGTTTAAATTCTCTGGTGCCAATGATGTGATTTTTTCCGACAGCAAAATAGCTGGTTCATTACTGAATGTAGAAAAAGTTGAACTAAATGCAAGCTTTTTCATTTGTTCTGCTGCTGCATCTGCTAATTCTTCACGACCGTGCCCGATATTAACGTTCCATAAGGAAGCCATTGCATCGATATATACATCGCCATTTACATCTGTTAAATAGATGCCATCTCCTTTTTCGAAGATTAGCTTAGGCCCTTGTTCTTGTTGTTGTTGAATCGAAGTGGTCGGATGAATAAAATGCTTTTTGTCTAATTCCACTAAATTTTTCATTGTGATATTGCCTCCCTTATATTTCACAGTACCACTCTATTCTAAGATGATACTGTGTGATAATCAAGATGGAAGCACTTCCTTATTCCGAATAGAGCGTAATATGAAAGGAATATTTTTCGCCGTAAAAATAAGAATGCAGCAATTCAATCGGTATATCGTTTTTTGTATAGGACACTCTTTCATAATAAAAGAAAGGGTCTCCGATTGGTACATCAATTATTTTTGCAATTTCAGGAGCTAGCACTGTTTCAATTCGCTGTTCCGCAAATTCGAGCTCATGTCCGGCATCCTCCAGTGACCTATATAACGAATGCTTGTCCAGATTTATCTCTGTCAGATGAGGAATGAAATGAACAGGGACAATGCAATTCTGGATTCCCAGCGGCTCGTTATCCGCATATCGGATACGCCTAACATTAAAGACCTCTTGATTCTTGTGAATATTTAAAAGCTGCTGCTCCCGTTGTGTCGGAAGTCGTCTAATGAAGTTCAGCAACCTAGAAGAAGCAGTCATTCCCAATGCTTCCATATCCTGCTGGAAATTGAGCAGTTTGTTTAAGTTCCGCTCCATTTTTTGGGTCGATACGAAAGCACCTTTACCATGCATACGGTAGACTAGTCCTTTATCGACCAAATAAGTTACTGCGTTTCTTGCAGTCATTCTCGAGACGCCAAATGTAGACGCCAATTCTTTTTCCGCAGGTATTCGAACATTTTCTCCATAGGTTCCATTTACAATTTCATCTTGAATATGATAAGCAATTTGTAAATAGATTGGTATACCGCCTACACGGTTGATCATAATTAACCCACCCCATTTTGCAAACATCTATCTCTTTTTTGATATTACATTTGTTTATTTGTCGTTTTCTATTCTATCTACTTCCATTATAGATATTCCGGGATGGGTTTTGCAATAGAAAATGGTAATATTTTCATATGAATAAATATTCAAAGGTTTAGGAAAGGATTTCGACATCGGTCAGTTCTGTTAAAGGCAGGATAATTCCTTCCTGGTTAGCAAGTACAATATAGCCGTTAAGCTGGTCAATCCGGTCTATTTTACCGTTAAGTGTACAGTAATATCCTTCCCGATAATAAGTAATCGATAAACATACCTGATGGCGCAGACCGTATTTTAGCTTCTGATCCATTTCCTGCATTTTCTGATCATCTAGGACTGGTTTTTCAGGACGGCTGACAAAAACATCTTTTAATAACTCCACATGTTCTGGCAGCATTAAAGATACCCACTTCATTGTTCCTCTATCATGTACGTTCATTCTAATCTCCTCCAGTTATCTGTTGTTATGCCATCTGTATGTCGTGGCTTATTAGTAAAATGATGTTTCCGAAACATTTGTTCTCATTCTAACATGCCCTTTCCCTAAAAACAAGAACAAATATTCGCAACGATACAAATCATTTCTTTTTACTTTGTTAAACGGTCGAAAAAGGCTGTACAGAAGAGAACTTTGTCGTACTTTGTAAATTGTATCCATCATTATCCAGATTTCTGCATCATTGGCATGTAAAAAAATAATGATGTAAGCAGTTTGATACAGAAAATACCTAAACTTTTTGAATACTTAGACTCTAGTTATTGAAGCAGGAAAACTATATAATAACCTTATAATCTTATTAGGAAGGAGGACAGATAGCGGGAGGGGAAAAAGGCTCACTAACTTTTTTGAAGGGATGAGCAAGTTGGAAATTAACACGTCGAAAGTACACCCGTTTTATTTGTTGTTGGGAGCTCTTGTCATGATAGGACTTTTATTCGGTTTTCAGTCAAAGGCATCTGCCCACGGATATGTGGATCAACCGAAAAGCCGAGCAATACTTTGCGAAGAAGGACTGAATAAAAACTGCGGCGGTGTGGAATATGAACCACAAAGTGTGGAAGGTCCGGGAGACTTTCCGGAAGCAGGTGTGGAAGATGGAAAAATCGCCAGTGGTGGCGGTGTTTTTCCTGAACTGGATGAGCAAAGTGAAGATCGTTGGGCAAAGGTCGGCATGTCAAGCGGCGCCTATACATTCCACTGGACATTGACCGCTGCGCACGCCACAAGCAACTGGGACTACTACATTACGAAAGAAGATTGGGACCCAAACACCCCGCTAAAGCGCTCTGATTTAGAGCTGTTTTGTTCCATTGATGACGGTGGGAAACGTCCTGATTTCTCAGTTAGCCACGACTGTGTTATTCCAGATCGGACAGGCTATCATGTTATCCTTGCCTATTGGGAAGTAGCCGATACAGCAAATGCTTTCTATCAGGTAATTGACGCAAACTTTGATGGTGACTTTGTGGAACCGGGTGAGCCGGAAGAACCGGAGGAGCCAGGTGAAGCAGATGAGTGGGATGCTACCGCCATCTACCAGAGTGGTGACGAGGTATCCTATGAAGGGAAAATATACCGTGCCCAGTGGTGGACACAGGGTGATACTCCTGGAGACAGCAGTGCATGGGTACTCGTCGAAAACGATGACAATGGAGACGGAAGTGACGGGGAAGACGGAGAAGAAACGAATATTGCCGCATGGGGGGAAGACACCATTTATGTAAAAGGTGATCTCGTCGCCTATGATGACAGTACGTACAAAGCATTATGGTGGACAAAAGGAGAAGCACCCGGCTCTGCAGGCGTTTGGGAGCTTCAATAAGAATATGCACTTCAGTCATTATTGGCTGAAGTGCTTTTGATTGCCTGCTGCATTTATTTCCAAAACATAACAGGAACCTGTGTTTGCTTATTTGTTTGGTTCTCCTTATAATAAAATTACTTTCAATTTATATGGAGGTAGTTTTACATGGATTATACATCCTTTCCTCGTCATGATGTGCTTTGCATTGATATGCGATCCTTTTACGCCAGTGTGGAAGCAGTTAGACGCGGGCTTGATCCAATGGAAGTGATGCTCGCAGTCGTAGGAGACACATCCCGGAGCGGCAGCATTGTCCTTGCAGCATCACCCGCTTTAAAAAAACGATATGGAATCAGTAATGTGAGTCGCTTTTTTGAATTGCCGAACGATCCGGACATTTATATTGCCGAGGCAAATATGGCTGATTATTTGCATACTTCCATACAAATTACTAAATTACTTCATTGTTTTGCCCCAAAGGAAGCTATTCACCCATACTCGGTAGATGAAGTATGGGTGACAGTCGATGGATTAAAAAAACTGTTTGGAAACCGCATCGAAGTTGCCCGACATATGAAAGAAGCCATTTTTACCGCATTCGGCATTACCTGTGTCATTGGTATTGGCGACAATAAATTCCTGGCAAAGGTGATTATGGATTTGCATGCTAAAAAAGCAGCAGATGGTGTTGCCGAATGCAAGTATGAAGATGTCCAACAAAAACTTTGGCCATTTCCTACCGAAAAAATATGGGGCATCGGATCACGTTTAAAACGGCGATTATACCGTCTCGGCATCACAACCCTCGGGGATATCGCACAGTTTCCCCTGCCTGCTTTGCAATCACATTTTGGTGTCATGGGTGAACAATTATACTGGCATGCCTGGGGAGTAGATCTCAGCCCAGTCTACGGGGATTTCACCCATAGCGTACCGGAAAGCTATGGACACGGGATTACATTATTACGTAATTATACAGGTACAGAAGCATTGACCTGTATTCTCGAATTATGCGAGGAAGCCTGCCGCCGCGCTCGTACCGATCAAAAAGCTGGAAAGACCATTCATCTAGCAGCCAGCTACGCGGACCATACCGGTGGATTTAACCGTTCCAAATCACTGGAGATCCCAACTAATATCTCCCTGGAAATGTACGCGATCTGCCGGGAACTTTTCGAGACATTTTATGACGGAAAAAGCGCGGTTCGCAGATTGTCCGTCAGCCTTGCCAACTTACGAGAAGATACCGATACACAGCTCGATTTATTCGCTGAACGCCCACAGCAAAAAGACATCGGGTATACGATGGACCATATTAGAAAACACCATGGAGCAACGGCGATTTTACGTGCCTCTAGTTATACAGACGCAGGAATCACCTTGGATCGCAGTAAAAAAATCGGCGGACACTGGGCCTGAAAGAAAGCTTCCTTCCATAAGGATGTGTCAGCATCTACAATTGGCTAATGCTTTTACGGACAGTTAGCCCCACCGAAAACTCCCGTTTCTATTTGATTTTGAGGTGGGAGTTACTGACCGTTAATCCATGAAAAAAACCTCTTCTCCCCTGTCGCTATACAGCATTCAGGAAGAAGAGGAATCAATTTATTTAAAATGAACTAAAAAGTATTTTCTTCGTCCGCGACGAATGATGGTGAAGGTATCTCCTAGTCGGTCTGCTGCACTTACCGTGTGCTGCACATCCTGGTTACGGTCTCCATTAATATAGACAGCTCCATTTGTGATATCTTCACGCGCTTGTCGTTTTGACGGAGAAATTTTTGCTTCCACCAACAGGTCGACAAGTGGCATATCTGCTTTTTCCGCCTCAAAAGTCGGCACATCTTTAAAACCTTGTTCAATTTCTGCCTTCGTTAATGTTTTTACATCGCCACTGAACAGCGCAGCAGAAATCTTGAGTGCTTGAGCTAACGCCGCTTCCCCGTGCACCATTTTTGTCACTTCGGCTGCAAGACGCTTTTGCGCTTCACGTGCGCCAGGATTGTTTTCCGCTTCCTGCTCCAGTGCATGAATCTCCTCATGATCGAGGAAGGTGAAATAGCGAATAAACTTAATGACATCCCTGTCATCGGTATTGTACCAGAACTGGTAAAATTCATAAGGGCTCGTTTTCTCCGGATCAAGCCAGATTGCCCCACCGGCTGTTTTACCGAATTTTGTCCCGTCCGCTTTCGTAATCAGCGGCACCGTCATGCCAAACACTTTCACATCTTCTTCCCCACGGGAGCGACGAATAAATTCCATGCCAGCTGTAATGTTCCCCCATTGGTCACTGCCGCCAATTTGCAATGTACAGTTTTCTTCTTCATGCAGCTTCAGAAAATCATACGATTGCAGAAGCATGTAGCTGAATTCTGTGTAAGAAATACCGTGTTCAATTCTAGAAGCAACTGCATCCTTCGCCAGCATGTAATTCACCGTAAAATGCTTGCCCGCATCGCGCAGAAAGTCAATCAAGGATAAATTAGCCAGCCAATCATGGTTGTTTCGGGCCACTGCCGCATTATCACCAGACTCAAAATCAAGCAGCCCCGCCAATTGTTGACGAATCCCTGCTGCAAATCCATGTACAATATTTTCATCATTTAAAGAACGTTCAGTCGATCGCCCGCTCGGGTCTCCAATCATGCCAGTTCCCCCACCGATTAAGGCAATCGGTCGATGTCCAGCCTCATGGAATCTTTTTAACATCGTGATCGGCAGCAAATGACCAATATGCAAGCTATCTGCCGTTGGATCAAAGCCACAGTACAATGTAACTTGATTTTCCTGTAAGTGTTTTTTTAAGCCTTCTTCATCTGTTGTTGCCTGCAAAAGGCCTCTTGCTTCCAAATCCGCCAAAATATCCATTGATTTCACTCTCCATTTTTAATAATGCAAATAAAAAAGCCCCGTCTCCTCATAAAAGGGACGAAGCATATTTCACACTCGCGGTACCACCCTTGTTGCAGTCATATGACTGCCACTTTCGGGATTGTTAACGATGTCGCCACCGTTTCATTCTATTCAGAAATGAAAATACTCCAGATTGTAATTCGCGTCGCAAATATTTTCCGACTTGCACCAACCGCCGGCTCTCTATAAAAGGGATTTGCACGCTACTGCGATCCTTCTCAGTAACTATATATATTATTTATTATACCGAAACAATATAAGAAAATGCAACAATTACCCTCTCTATTTTCGAAAGAACCAAGCCGTGAAGTTCGACACAATTCTATGAAACTATGCTATAATAAGTAGTTGAATTTAGGAGGTTGCAAGATGAATATCAAAGAATTTTTCCAACGTATTGGAGTTCATATAAAAACAGCCTGGGCTCAAGGCAAAATTCAACGTGTATCCCGTATTACTTATGATGTCGTCTGGAATGTGCTTTTGTTTTTTATCATTGTCGGTGTCATTGTCGGCGTCTTTGCCGGTGGAGTCGGGGCAGGCTATTTTGCTTCCTTGGTTAAGGATGAGCCAATACGTGATTATGAAGAGATGAAAAAAGATATTTATAATTATGAGGAAACATCAAAATTATATTTTGCCAGCAACAAGTATATTGGTGATGTCAGTGCCGATTTACATCGGGAAGAAATCGATCTGGATCATGTGTCTGACACGCTAGTAGATGCGGTTGTTGCTACCGAAGACGAATTGTTTTACGAACATAACGGAGTCGTCCCAAAAGCAATTGTCCGTGCCGTCTACCAGGAATTCACCAATTCCCAGACTAAAACTGGTGGCAGTACGTTGACACAGCAGCTGATCAAAAACCAAATCTTGACGAATGAAGTGTCCTTTGATCGGAAAGCAAAAGAAATTTTGCTTGCGATGCGATTGGAACATTTTTTCGAAAAAGAGGAAATCATGGAAGCCTATTTAAATATTATTCCATATGGCCGAGAAGCATCTGGTAAAAATATTGCCGGTATCCAAACAGCTTCTAAAGGAATCTTTGGTGTGGATGCTGAAGAACTGACATTACCGCAAGCTGCATTTTTGGCAGGGTTGCCGCAAAATCCTTTTGCCTATACACCTTTTACAAATAAAGGGGAATTGAAGGATGAAGAAGGACTGGAACCTGGTATTAAACGAATGCAAGTTGTTTTAAAGCGGATGTACCGTGCCGGTTTCATTACAGAGGAAGAATTTAATGAAGCGATGGAATACGATATCGTGGGAGACTTCACGGAAAAACCTATTTCCCCGATTGAAAAATATCCAGCCGTCGTGGTGGAGCTGGAAAAGCGAGCAACCAAAATCCTAATGGAACAGATTGCCGCAGAAGATGATGTCACGATGAAGGAAATCAATGAAGACGATGAGCTGGAAGAAAAATATAAGGAACTTGCTGATCGCGCATTGCGAATGAATGGGTATAATATCCATTCTACTATCGATAAAAAGATGTATGAAACGATGCAAAAAGTCGGCAAAGAATACGAAAATTATGGACCAGACAAAACGATTACAGTTGATGTCAAAAAAGATAAGAATGATCCTGATTCTGAAACTAAAAAAGAGGAAAAGACAGAAAAAGTAGAAGCAGGCGCTGTTTTAATTGAAAATAACAGTGGAAGAATTCTCAGCTTCTACCCAGGTCGGTCAAATAGTGCCAGCAACCAAAATAACTTTGCTACAAGCACAAGACGAGACCCAGGAAGTACGATTAAACCATTGGCTGTCTATGCACCAGCGATGGACCTTGGCGTTACACAACCAGGGTCAGTCATTGCGGATGTACCAGGACTTCCAGGATATCAGCCAGGCAACTACGGTGGCGCCTATTATGGACTTATCTCCACCCGGGAAGCACTGGCAAGCTCCTATAACGTCACAGCTGCTGAAGTATACAAGAAAATTGTTGGGGAAAACCCGGCTAAAAATTATCTGGAGAAAATGGGTTTTCCAAAATTAAATGAAGAACAGCAGCAAAACCCTTCCCTGGCGCTGGGAACACTCGGGAAAGGTGTGACAGTCGAGCAGAACACAAATGCTTTTGCGACATTCAGTAATGGTGGGGAATATGTCCCTTCCTATATGATTGAAAAGATCACGGACTCAGATGGCAATACGATTTATGAACATGAAGCAGAGCCAGAACAAGTATTTTCGAAAGAGACCGCCTATCTGACAACCGATATGATGCGTGATGTATTAACAAGTGGAACAGCTGCCTCCCTGCCGTCTCGTCTATCTCATGGCGGTGTCGACTGGGCAGGAAAAACCGGAACAACCGATGATTACTGGGATGCCTGGTTTGTCGGTACGAATCCAAATGTCACGCTCGGCACTTGGATCGGCTATGAAACACCGAGCTCCATTTTCTGTGCGGGCTGTTCCTTAAGCTACAGTCAGCGGAACCAATATTTATGGGCGGATTTTGTCAATGCGCTAAGCGATGTTGACCCGGATTTAATAGCTCCTCAGGAGAGCCATAAACGTCCGGACGGCATCGTAGATCGAAGCTATTGTGCAACATCGGGCATGGCACCATCTGATTTATGTTCCAAAGCTGGACTCGTACGTTCCGATATATACAATGCTGACTACACACCAAGTAAAAAAGATGACAGTCTAACCGGTGGCGATATGCCACTTGTGGAAGTTGATGGCAAAGATGTCATCGCAGACGAAAACACCCCGTCCGAATTTACAAAAGGCGGAAGTGGCGGTGGTTTTACCTTTAGTTCCGAATTCCTTAAGCGTGAAGGCTACGATAAACTGGGTGATTTATCGGTGCTTATTCCAAGAAAGAGCGCGGAAGCATGGAGTAAAATAAGTGTGAAAGGAGGATCTTCTTCCTCCTCCGCTGGTATTGAAGGCGACAGCAGTAAAAAACCGCCTGAGCCAGGATCTTTAAGTGCTTCCAAAACAGATATCAGCTGGAAAAAAGCGACAGGCCATTTAATTGTCGGTTACCGGATTTATCAGGCGAAAGATAAAGGAAGTTCAGGCAAGCTAATCGGGCATACAACAGGGACAAGCTACTCTCTTCCAAATAAAGAAGGTGTCTATTATGTCCAAGCCGTCAACTATTTTGGCAAAGAATCCGGTTCATCCAAAAAGATTACTGTGAAAGAAAAAGACAAAGATAAGGATAAAGAGAAAGACAAGGACAAAGAAAAGAAGAAAGAGAAAGAAAAAGAGAAAAAGGAAGAGAAAGATAAGAAAGAAGAGAAGGATAAAGAAAAGAAAGACGAGAAAAAGAAAGAAGATAAAGAGAAAGAAAAAGAGGAAGACAAAGATAAAAAAGATGATTAGTTCACAAGCATCCCGACCAACGGGATGCTTTCTTTTCATTGTCTTGGAAGAAGGCTATCCTAGTTGACTAGTGATGACAAAACTCAATTAGACTTAGCACATAACAAAACAGCCAAAGGAATCACTCCTCTGGCTGTTCATGTGCTTGCTCCAAAATCACTATTTCCACTCTGCGGTTTTTCGCTAAACTTTTCTGCTTGTTTCCATCCTCCACTGGCTTCGTGTCCCCATAACCAGCAATCAGAAAACGGGAATAGTCCAAATCGGTTTCTTCATTAAAATATCGTACGACGCTCGCTGCTCGCGCGCCCGAAAGCTCCCAGTTGGATGGATAGCGATAGGTCGAAATCGGCCGGCTGTCGGTATGTCCCTCCACACGGACTTTATTTGGAATACCCTTCAATAAACTACCGATCTCATCAAGAAACGGGTGGGCAGAATCGAGCAACTCTGCTTCCCCGGAATCGAATAAAATACTATCCTGCATAACGAGGGTAACACCTTCTTCGGTACGCTTCGCGGAAATCACATCACCTAGCTCTTCTTCATCTAGATAATTAGTAATATTCGTCATCATTTTAGACAGAGCGTCAGCTTTTTCCTCCCAGGCATCCAGCTGATCCGCTAAACGATCCAAATCAACCTCTTCACGCGCTTCTTCATCCGACTCCTTCTCCTGTGTATCATCCCCTATAATCGACGTGCCATCCGCCTCATTATTCGGATCCTGATTGGGCAGGAAATCTAAAACTCCTCTGCTCTGAAACGATTCAGTAATCGAATCAAACTTCATCTTATCAATCTGAGACATCGAAAATAGTAGAATAAAAAACACAAGCACTAGCGTAATCATATCGGAATAGGTCACCATCCATTTTGGTGCACCTTTTTGTGGGGCTCTTCTACGCCTACGTTCCATGGATATTTTCCTTTGCAGCTGTTAGCTGTGCCGCATCTGCCGAATCTTCTTCCGCTTCCAGAAAGGCACTAAGCTTTTCTTCCAGGATGGACGGATTCTGTCCGGATTGAATCCCAATAATACCTTCAATAATAATCTGTCTGATGAAAATATCTTCTTCTGTTTTATTCTCCAGCTTGCTTGCCATCGGTAAAAACACAAGATTGGCAAGAACCGTTCCATACAGTGTCGTCAAAAGTGCAACAGCCATATTCGGGCCGAGGCTTGCTGGGTCCTCCAGATTACTGAGCATCAGGACTAGTCCAATCAACGTTCCAATCATTCCCCAGGCAGGTGCATATTCCCCTGCCTTTTCAACGATAACCCGGCCCTTATAATGCCGCTCTTCTGTCGCTGTAATTTCGGCCTCCATAATTTCCTTAATGACATCTGCTTCCATGCCATCAACCGCTAATAAAATTCCCTTTTTAATAAAGGGATCGTCCACTTCTTTCACTTCATTTTCCAACGAGAGCAAGCCCTGCTTCCTTGCATGATCAGAAAGCCGCACAAATAATTGAATTAATTCACTAAGCTGATAATCGTTTTTCCGAAAAGCCTCTTTCATCACCTTATTAAATAGCTTGATCTGTTCATATTTAAAGTTAATCAGTAAAGAACCGATTAGACCACCAATCACGATGAAAATCGAAGCCACATCCACAAAATTGCTTAAACCTTCTTTTCCCCCACTAGATAAAATAGCTAGCATAATCATGATAAAACCAATCGTAATGCCGACAGGTGTCAAGATATCTCTTTTTCTCATAGAAATTTATCCCCTAAATCCCTTTATTTAGTTGAATTACGCTCAATCATGCGATGAGGCAGAATCACTGTGTTTTCAGCGACTTCTTCCTTATTCATATATTTAGTCAATAAACGCATCGCGACTGCTCCGATGTCATACATCGGCTGTACGACAGTTGTAAGGGTCGGGCGTACCATCATCGCTACTCTTGTATTGTTGAAGCCGAATACTTCGACATCATTTGGCACATTCAGATTATTATCCTGAAAACCATGCGTGACGCCAACAGCCATTTCATCTGTCGTCACAAAGACTGCTTTTGGACGGTTGTCCAATTGAAGCAGTTCTGCTGCTGCTTCTATCCCGCCATTATAAGTCGTTTCATTTTCAAATACATACTTTTCGTCAAATGAAATACTAGCCTCTTCCAGTGCTTGACGATAGCCTTTCAATTTCAATCCGTTTGACTGTACATGTTCGCCGCCAGTAATTAATACAGGCTGCTCCCCGATACGATCGATTAAATGTTTTGTCGCTTCATAAGCTGCTTTCTCATAATCAATATTCACAGAAGGAAGTGCATGGGACTGATCCTGTGTTGCTGCTAGAACAACAGGCACACGGGCAGATTGAAACTGATGAATATGTTCATCGGTAATTTCACCGCCCATAAAAACGATGCCATCTACCTGCTTCTCCAGCATTGTATTGATTAAATGAATTTCCTTGTCCTTGTTCTGATCCGAACTACTTAGAATAATATTGTACTTATACATCGAAGCAATATCTTCTATCCCTCTTGCCAGCTCAGAAAAGAAACTGCTGGAGATATCGGGAATAATTGCACCAACCGTCGTTGTCTTTTTACTAGCCAAACCTCTAGCTACCGCATTCGGGCGATAACCAAGCTGATCAATCGTTTCCAAGACCTTTTTCCTAGTTGTTGGTTTTACATTAGGATTACCATTGACCACACGCGATACTGTCGCCATGGACACGTTTGCTTCTCTTGCTACATCATAAATCGTTATACTCATAAAGAGCCACCTCCGACCAAGTTTTCTTGCTACTTTTATCATAGCCTAGCTTGCATAAAAACACAAAAAATATACAGTAAACCCCAGCTTGAGGTTTACTGTATTGTCATGCTTTATTTCACAATTACTCCATAATTATTCACTTCATTGTAAAACTTGTCAAATGTTTCAAAGTCCATCTGCTGTTGTGAATCAGAAAGTGCGACTGCTGGATCCGGGTGCACTTCCGCCATCACGCCGTCTGCGCCAATCGCAATCGCTGCTTTAGCGGTTGGAATCAGCAAATCTCTTCTACCAGTTGAGTGAGTTACATCAACCATTACTGGCAAGTGAGTTTCCTGCTTCAAAATCGGCACTGCCGAGATGTCGAGCGTATTTCTTGTCGCAGGTTCAAAAGTACGAATGCCGCGTTCACATAAAATAATATCTCCATTGCCACGAGAAATGATGTACTCTGCCGCATTAATAAACTCGGAAATTGTCGCCGACAGACCACGTTTTAAAATAACAGGCTTCTTAGCCTCTCCTGCAGCCTTTAGCAATTCAAAGTTCTGCATATTCCGCGCACCGATCTGAATCACATCAATATAATCCTGCGCTTCCTCAATATGGGCTGGATTAACAATTTCACTGACTACTGCCAGATCGTATTCATCAGCTACACGCTTTAAGATTTTTAAACCTTCAATGCCAAGCCCCTGGAAATCATATGGCGACGTACGTGGCTTGAATGCGCCACCGCGTAAAAACTTTAACCCTTTCGCTTTCACAACCTCTGCAACACTCGCCACCTGTTCATAGCTTTCGACCGCACATGGGCCAAAAATGAACTGTGTATCGCCATTGCCAAAAGGAACTCCTTTGATGTCGATTACCGTATCTTCTGCTTTTCGTTTGCGTGAAACGAGTAATGCTTTCTGCTGGTCATCTTCCTGAATTTCAAGACCAGCTTTAAAAATTTCTTTGAAAATATGTTCCACGGTTGCATTTTTAAATGGCCCGTCATTTTTGCTGACGATGCTATTTAACATATCACGTTCACGAACCGGGTCGAATCGTCGCGTACTCTGTTTTCCTTTCAATTCTCCAATCTCCTGCACAATTGCCGCGCGTTTATTAATTAAATCGAGAATGTCTAGATTAAGTGTATCCAGTTGTTCCCTAAGTGCTTCCAATTTATTATTGCTCATGTCACGACTCTCCCCCAATTTGTAATAATTAGAACAATTATAACGAATATTGTTTTCTTTGTCACACAAATGTATATATAATAGGAATAAATGATTACTTTTAACTATAATTACGGGAAATGTGATGAAAGGAAAATAAACTATGTCAGAATTTGTTTTTGCCCTCGATATTGGGACACAATCCGTCACAGGCATCATCCTCCGAAAAGAGCAGGAGCACTACGAAGTCATCGACTACTGTGTCCGCCATCATGAGGAGCGCACCATGTTGGATGGACAAATCCAGCATATCGTGGAAGTCGCCGATATCATCAGCGATGTGAAAACAGAATTGGAAAAAAATAATGGACAGCTCCAAGAAGTTTGTGTTGCAGCAGCAGGTCGTGCATTAAAAACCATGCAGTCCAATGTATCCACCCCCATTGCTGCTAAACCGCTTCAAGATGAAGAAGCCATTGCCCATCTTGAATTAAGTGCTGTGCAACAAGCGCAGACCGAGCTGGTGAAACAGCAAACGAAGAGCCATATGCCCTATCATTGTGTTGGCTATTCAGTGCTCCATTACTATGTAGACGGTGAAAAAATCACTTCCCTGATTGATCAGACGGGAAAGGAAGCTGCCGTTGAAATCATCGCGACCTTCCTGCCGAAAATTGTCATTGAATCATTAACCGCCGCCCTGAACCGGGCTGGATTAACCATGAAAGCCTTAAC
>RWZD01000124.1_pt1 | contig 15908 bp, 22 predicted proteins | sample 2187771 | NCBI WGS metagenome assembly RWZD01 (sample SAMN10531866, study PRJNA481165) | viral metagenome | isolation source: viral particles purified by filtration and ultracentrifugation from about... | place: USA: Tennessee
CGTGAGGTGTTGTGATTGATTCTGTGGTCGGCATATACGAAAAAAGACCGCCTAAGCGATCTTATGAATGAGTTGTTCGGAATGGACGAACATGTGAACTATCCGGAAATTCTGGAGAGTTGAACTTGTAAGTAATCCTTACAGATTGCAGATAACAAAAACCTGCCGGGGCAGGTTAATTACTATTTCTTATATTTAGCTGGATCGGAAGTATTAGGTATGACGAGGTCTCTACTAAAAAACATTAACTCCATCCCTTTCTTCCGTTCATGTGCACTATAACTTAACTCATAATCTAGAGTTTTACACCCTTCATACATAGTGGCGATTTCTTTTACATTATCGTATGAGACTACCCAAGGTGACTTTATTTCATTAATTATTTTATCAGCTATAGCAACATGGTTATCATGTATATAGTGGTTCTCATATAACCCCTCACCTTTGACATAATATGGGGGATCTATATAAGTAAGAGATATTTCTGGAAGCTTTTTAACTACACTATCAATAAAATCCAAAGCATCTAAGTTGTACACTGAAACCTTTTTACTATTATCGCCAATAGCTTTGATTCTCTGAATTAAATTTGCTTTGTTAAATCTAGCATCTAACTTCCATTCACCTTCCTGCTTTTTCCCACCAATAACGCCACCAAGCAAAATTCCTGAACGATTAGTTCTGTTCAGAAAAAATGCAGAAAAGCCTAATACAAGTAAATCACTTGAATCTAGCTTGTTCATCACATCTCTTTGCTTATGCCATTCACTCATAGTGACATCAGTATTTTCTATTAACGAACATAGCTCATCGTTTCTATATAATACAGAGTGCCAGAATGCATATACTGCTGGGTTGATATCGTTAAGGTATACATGTTCAACGTATCCATGAGCTAATAAATTCAATGCAAGGCCTGCACCACCAGCGAATGGCTCTGCATAGTGGCAACCTTTGAGATTATTTTTATCAATAATCCCTTTAAAGTACTGAGTAAGCTTCCCTTTTCCTCCAGGGTATCTTAGTGGGGTATTAAAACGCATATCATTTCCCTCTATTTTTACAATAGCTTACCAGCAAAAAAATTTTATGAACATAAAAATAATTCTTGCCTATTCAACAAAATAAGATTCTATCAAAGTATCACTAATATAATATCCATTAGATAGTACTGACTTTAATGAATCGGTCATTTTCTCGACAAAAATATTAGCTTTATCCTTATTTTTTCTAGCCCAAACGGCGTAAGGGTTAAACTCTATTTTTCCTGATATTAGCTTTTCAAGCTCACTATTTGTACTTAGATTTTTGAACAAATCACGAAGCTTATTAGTGTCTTCTTTATTATTTACATGCTTTTGTAAGTAGTCTAGTAAGTTTATTTTATCATCTTCTATTTTAAGTCGAGTAATTATATCATTAGCTATTGATTTAAATACTGGTTTAGTTAATTTGATTGGATTTTTTTTCCAAAAAATATCATCAGCAGGTAAGTTATATAAGAACTCAAATAACAACTGGTCTGGAGCAAGCTTGGTAGGTAAAAAAACCAAATTACTATTTTTTGATACCTTCCCTAATTTATGACCATCTTGTTCAGTTACATCTCCATCCAAAACAATAATACTCTTGGATGTAAACTCTGGAACCTTGCAATATATTAAATCAATATATTTACTACAACTCATTGATATTTCTTTTAAAGGTTTGGTTACTCTATTTATTAGTCTACTTCTTATTAATGCCGAGTAAAACTGAAAAGCTTGTTTATCCTCAAAATAAATATTTACTCTTGGCAATGATAAACTATTGTTAATCTCGATAGTTTCAGTATGTAAATCAGAATTTATATCCAACCAAGTATAATCTTCTTTAGCCTCTAGTTTTCCATATGTATCAGTTAGATATATTACCTTGTAATTTTCTTCCCTGTCATTTCTAGATAGTTTATGTAATGTCTCTATTAGGGTTGGTGAATGAGTTGTAAATACAGCCTGTAAATTGTATTTTTTACACTCTTTCTCTAATATCTCAATCAGTCTTTTTTGTGCCGCAGGGAAAAGTCCAGCATCAGCTTCATCTATTAGAAGTAGTCCACCATGATAATCATTATATTCTGATTTTAATTTTCTAAATGAAAACAAAGCTTGAATTATTTGCCCTATGTTATCTTCACCTACTGATACTGATTCATGATCATATTTTTCAGAGTGCATAACCATAGAAGTGATCGTTCCTGAAGTTCCAGTTAAAAACTTTGAACCTCCTTTTTCAGTTAGATACTGATATATCCCTCTAATTTCATTTTTATTCTCTTCTAAAAATGAACTTGTGAAAGAGTCATATTTTGTCCGTGACGCTATAGGTGTTAACCTATTCAAGCTTAAGAAAATAACTGGATGTGTCAGGTTTCGACTTTCATTTTTGCCCTCTACCGTTGTATTTTTTCTAACTACAGGCCTTGCTTTGCTTCGATCTGAATAATCATATATTTTCAATTCTAAATCTGGTGGGGTGACCCCGGTATACGCATCATAAACTGATAATTTAACATGCATATTTCCACCTACATCATGCTTTTCAGAAAACCTGAAATGGTCTGAAAAATCTGATTTGAAACCTTTACCTGTTAATGTTTTATAGTCAGTTAGTTTTATTGATGGCTCTACTGATACATCTTCTCTGAAACTAAAAACCTGAGCCAAAATACCTAAAATTGTTGATTTAGATGTTCCATTTTTGCCACAAATAGCGGTTATTCTCTTACCAAAGTTTATTGTTACATTTTCTAAACCTCTAAATTTTAAAACTTCAATAGAATTAATTCTTGTTGGGTTGTTATTTTTCTTCATTGTTTTTCCTAGCCATAAATATTTTATTCATCAATAGAGTCAGATGATAATTAAATAAAACTTTATGATTCTATTTAACCATTTAAGTACTAATAAGCGTTACTGATCTTATTTACAGTAATAGGAAAAACCTCAGTTAAGAGGCATGGTAAAATTCAAATAACAAAAAAACCCCGCATAAGAGAGGTCTTGATAGATAAGAGGCGTAACACAGAATTCACCCTTATCACAATATATTGTGTTTTGTAATTACGCAAGCATATAAATATGGTCTTTTTGAATTGTTTTATCCATATCTAGTTTCACATTAGAAACCGATAAACAGCCATCAATAAAACCTTCTGCAGTTTGTAATCGTTTAGCCACTTCATTGTGTGATATACCCAGCCTTGTTGCCATTGAGCGTAAAGGGTAGTTTTTGACGTAATACATAATAACAAGCTGGAATAAATAGCTATTACTTTTTCTAAGATGCAAAACAGCCTTATTTATTTTTAACCCATCGGAATCTGAACATTCATCTCTAGAACGTCTAGAGCTAGGAACTAACCCCTTAAACCCTGCAGCTATTGATGAGTAATCCACACTATTACCCTCATTCGCTGACCACGCCCCCCAGCGTGATAAAACTTCCTGCATATCTCTCATGCCTAATACTCCTCGTGCCGTACACACGTTAAATAAATGCACCGATGCCTAATGAACGGTTTAAAAAATGAAATAACAATTCGAGTTGATTGCCGTGAATGACTTCCCATTGTTTGGGGTCTCGATGTAACTCGTCATGATGAATGCGACACAATGGAATAGTGAATAAGTCGTGAGCCTTCGTTCCCATTCCTCCCATACCATGACCTATGATGTGATGCGGATCATCAGCCTGTTGCCCACACACGCAACACGGTTGAGTTTTTACCCATTGCAACCATTTGGTATTTTCCCAACGTTGCATTTTAGGTTTCAGCAGAAATGAGGCTGGTGGCTCCGGATCGACAGCAACTTTAATAACCGGTTTTATCGCCTCTAAACGCCCGCTCATTGCAGATAATGCTGATATTTCATTTGGAACAATATCAGCCTCAGGAAATCCGCCGTGTACTCTGCGTTCTTTGGGTTTATTAGGCCAGTCCAACACTCTCCGCAATATGGCATCAGGTAATTCATCGATAACGTTATGCATAACAGCAAAGGTGAAAAAATCAGGTATCGTCAGCTGGTGGCCACAATCTAATCTCAAACGAAAACGAATAGTATCTAACATCCAATCAATACGATTTTTATGAGCCAGCTCAGCAACCCACCCTGCTGATGAGTTTCGAATATGATTATCGTGATACCAACAAGTGCGGATCACACCCGCTTCATGAAATGTGGTCACCAATTCATGATGATGATAGTTATCTGCATCGTTATTAATCTGACAACAATGAATATGATGAGCGACCCACGTATCCATCGGTGAAACTTTATCTATGGTGTGGATCACCTTTTTGCTATTGAGAAATTGAACAATGTGCTTATTATTTAAAATCGGCTGTTCATCACCGGTTAATGCGTCTGAGGGCAATACATCTAAACTTTTTGGCACATCACTGATAATCACACGGTTGTGCTTCTTAAATTGCTCGAGTAATTCAGCGCCTGGTTTAAGTAATACAACGCCCAGTTCTTTTTGAATATACGGCGTTAACAGTAACTTCATGCGCTCACCTGTTTATTCAACATCACCATACGGATCAACTCATCCGTTTTACTCTCAAAGAAGTGCGGTTGGGTTTCACGAGGATTATTAGGGCTCGTCATATTCTTCCCAAACTGACAACCTCTAGCCGTAACAGACCAAAACTCTTTCGTTTTGCTAGCAGTTTTCGTGCTTGGGCGTGATAGACGTTCAACAATGCCTAGTTCGGCTAATCGCTTATAGGCTTGCTGTGCTGAAATAGGTAGGTTGTGTTTGTTGATCAGTGTTGATAATGCAACTGTTGGACGACTGGAGCCATCCATAGATCCACTTGGCGCATCAATCGCATAAACAGGGGCTAACTCAGGTAACCCCGCCATTGCTTGTAACTTTTGATAAGCCCCTAATTTTGATGAATTCGAGAAGTTTAAACTTTTCGACATTGACTCAAGTAGTATCACACCCGCCTGCACTTTATCGCTGATTTTCTCCTGGTGCTGTTGTGAGACTAAAGCATCAAAGGTGCGGATCACTTTTAAATGAAAAGACGCACTGATCCACATTGCATAGGCATACACTAATTCTTTGCAAACATACGTCCCTTGGTTATATCCACCAGCGACAGTGGCAATAGGCGCTCCTGTGATCTCAGGAGCGGTCGAAATTTCATCAATTAACTCTTTCGTTTGAGCCAATGAACTCCAGTTCGATGGTTGGTGTCGTTTTTCGCCACCTGACACTCGATGTAAATCATTTAAACAATAGCGACCGGCTACATCTCTACGAACCTGAAAACCATCAATAACAATTAATCCATTCATGCTATTTCTCTCCACGTTTTATTCGTGACCGTACATCACGCTGTTACTATGCTGACGAATGGTTATTTCAAGCTTCCCGCCTTTAATAACGTCCATCCATTCAACATCCATTTTTTTAATTTGTTTATCATCCACCCATACACCGGCATGAGTAAGCGCATCAAAAGGTGCTTTTAAGAAATTATCGATATCTCTGGCTTGTTTAGTCGGCGGATATAATTTCACTAAAACAAACACATTACTTTCAATAGCCTTAGGTCTACGCTTTAATTGTTCATAGACTGCTGCAATCGCATTTGCTCTAAAGATTCGCCCTTTTTCACTGATCAGCGTTCTCCCCTTAATATTTCTCCAATACGAGTTAACGCTAGGTGGAAATGGCAATGTGAGCATAAGTTCAGGCATAAGTCCCCCACACTCCAATTAGCAATGTCACTACAAACCAAAACCCAACGAACAGAATATATTTAGTTAGCATGATTACCTCTTGCTGTTCTGACTAATGAGTCATAAGGTTCTGTTGGCAATTTACCCATGAGATCAAAATTAGAGGTGGCATGTTTTACCCATTTGATTGTGGGTAATGCGCGCTTTTTGGCCTTTTGTGTTTTTAGTTTTTGCAAGTAGGTCGATTCACCTAGTTTGCGCTCTTCAATTATCGCTTGGTAAATGCGCTCCGCCTCATTGGTCACAATGTAACGTACAGGGCGATCTTCATTACCTACTCGTACTAATGCACCTAATCCATTCAGGTATGACAATGCTCTCGATGAGCTAGATAGAGCAATGCCTAAATCACGACTCACAATATGGCGATCAATCTTGTCACCCTCTTTATATTGGTTCAGTATTTGCTCTGTCGTTTTCATGCAACACCTCTCGACGCCAGCCACTTCATTTGCTCAATAAATGCCTTACCACGCTGTTCTAATTCTTCTCTGCTAATGTAATCAAATGCTTTACCAGCCCATGTTTTATCAAATACGACAATTGCCCCGGCAAACATTGCACCAGATGGTTTTTGTTTTTCATCAGCTGGAATAAACCACTTCGGAACGTCAAAACCTATACGCCCACGGATAAAACAGATGTGATCTGCATTTTCTGGCCACCAACTTTCACTTGTTGCCGCTTTTAATAAAAAAACATACCGACCGTATTGTTCACGCATAGCTAATGCATGACTCATGATGTGACCAACACCTGTTAAAGGTTGACCTTCGTGATATGAACTACGCGAGTAAGGAGGGTTACCAAAGGCAACACCGCCGATTTCTTTTAGCTTCGCTGACCAATCTTGCGTGAGCGCGTTATCTTCAGCTGTGTAGAAATAAGGTGCTTTACTGTTTTCACCGTCAGTGAATAGATCTAGTGTGAATGGACCATAAATTGAATTGATGCCATATACGAGGTTTTCGGGTGATTGCCATTGGTCACCAATTTCTTTTAATTTATGAGTCGGTTTTGACTTTAATATATTGAGGCTTTTAGCATATTCACTTTGTACTTCTTCAAAATCACATAACAGTGGCTCACATGATTCTGTGCATGAACCGGAGTCATAACCGCCATTACCCCGAATTGTTTTTGCAATATCATCACGGGAGTGATCTGAAAACATAGCAATGATGCTTTCAAGTGAATTATTACCACGATACATAATCTTCTTTTCTTGCTGTCTGCGTTCGACAATATGAATAGATTTATCAGTAATAACTTTGAGGAATTGCTCTGCAAGCTCTGGCTCATCACGCGTTGCAAGAGCGATTTTATTAATACTCTTTTTGATGCAAAAAACGCAGTTTCCTAAATGTTCAGGTAAATCTAGATCGAAAGGTTGCTCACTCCACCAGCCCAGAATATCTTGTTTTTCAAAGTCACTAATATCCGCTAAATAAGAAACATCATCTCTAATTTTTAAACGTTTTGGCTCATCAGCCCTAATTCCTATCCATGTGTGATATTCACCAAAAGTTTCTTTGCAATAGCGAGTAAATACCTCTGTTTTCATCGTTCGAGTACAAAAAGCACCATGAACATAAGGAGTACCGTATTTACTACAAGCATCTATCCACGGTTGTAGGTCATGCCCGATTTCATCTACTGAAATAACTTTGTAGGTATTAGCTTTTCCAAGCTCTGGATCAATAACCAAACGCAAGCAAACGAGGTCAATATTCCAGTGTTTAGCAACATTACGAATAAACTCATAAGTTTTAGGGTGTTCAGCACCTGTATCCATAAACACATGTTTAATCGTGAAATTTTCTTTAGCTGCTTTTTGTTCAAGTAAATGAACCATATATGCAGAACTACGACCACCAGAGAAACTAGATATGTGGATCATTACTGAGCCTCCAGAGACATTTCTGTCGCTTGCTTCCAAATACTGTTCCATGCTTGGCGACCAGAAAACTCACTCATACGACGAATACCTGTTTTACCCGCTAGTTCAAGCGCAATTTCTTCAATACGGTTTTGAGGTTTAGAACGAGAACCAATCAAGCGAGAGAAAGCACTGTCACGCTCAACGGTATCAACTTGAACCTTGGGCTCATCCTTTGGTTTTTGACTACGAACGAATAGTTCATCAAAGTGTTTACGTAACTTACGAGGACTTAAAATGTTTTGGTACCAGAATGAATCTTTGTTAGCCCAATCGAACAAGGCACAAATTTGCTCATGAGTACGTCCATCGATTTGGCGCATCAAACGAATATCGTTCGCCCAGTCACACCAAGTAGGCTCTAATGCGGATGGATTCAGTTTTTTAACACGACCAAACATCCATTTTGCCGTTTTTAAATCACCTTCATCACCCCATTTTTGGAAGTTAGTGCTGTAAATCACTGCTTCTGGATAACGAGTTAAAAAATCATTTTTTGGCTTGTCGCTGGATTCGCCAGAATTCTGCGACGAAAGGTCTTTACTGATCTGTAAGTTTTTATCTGAGTTAAGATCTGTATAAAGATAGGATTCCTCACTTTCGACGTTTCCATGATACTGCATTTCTGCGGTTTCCATTCCGCAGTTTCGACGTTCCGATTCCTCACTTTCGACGTTTCCATTCCTCACTTTCGACGTTTCAGAAATAGACGGGAAAATCATAGAGATAAGCTTATTACCATCTATCTTGTAGTGAGTAACGGGTGTGCCATTGACCTTTTTTGTCTTAGTTTCAATCACACCGGGAAAATATTTTTTACGTAATTTATCAACGAGCCGTCGAGCCTGCTCTTCACCAGAAAGACCATGAATTTCTTCTGCTAGTTCCTCATGGCTTTTATAGAACCAACCATCATCAGCACTTGATGAAACACCAGACCAGAAGACAAGTTGATTTAAAATTGCAGACAAGGCATGGGCTTGCTGATCCCCCTTAAAAAAATCTAAATAGGGAACAGGAATAACAATGACGTTTTTCTGCCCTGACATAGCTTGTACAACATCAAAAATAGTCGTCATAGCAACGCCTCACTTAACTCTGGTGTATTTCTCTTTAAAACGCTGTACAGGTTCACACTGTGGGTCGTCACAACCATCAAGCATAAAAATAACGCGCTGTTTTTCTCTGTCATAACGAACAACATGAACAACGATACCTCGGTGATTTTTGTAGTAGCGATCAAGTTGGTTTGGGTTCTCATTGTTCATTGCCTCGTCCTCAGCCCATTCTTTGAATTAAAATCATCTACCAGCCAACGCATAAATTGGTAGTTGGTTTCTTGGTAGCCATTTGGTACTTTAATTTCATAGACAAAACGGCCATCACGTATTGAAGCTCGCACTTGCGTGCGACATGCTAAGTTTGATAATCTACTCATGCTAATTTCTCTTCACACAATTGAAATTTGCAAACCGAAGCCAGCGACCGTACATCGTTGGCTTCACCCTTTCTGGATATAGCCATCTTTAATTTCTCTTTTGATGTAACAAAACAAATGCATTCATAAATGTGCGGATCTGCGAAATTAAACCATCTAACATCATTTTTATTTTCTGCTCTTCTTCGTTATCAATAACGCCATCAGCTAAGCTGTCTTTCATCAATAACGCTAAACGCCCCTGCATTTCGTCAACATTGCTACGTAATGTGAATAGTTCTGTCTGATCTAAATCAGCAGGGCTAATTCTGTCCACGAGTAAGCGGTTTGATTCACGAGCGACAAATTCAGCAAATAAAACGGTCTGAGAAATATCTTGCATCGCTAATAGTTCGTTTAAATCAAACGAACGACAGCCGTTCTTTTCGTAAAGTTTGTTATTGAATGATGTTAAAGACAGGCCAAGCGCACCAGCCATAGCTTCACGCCCACCAGCTGTTGCCTCACACATTTCTTTCACTACTTGTTTTATTGATTGGTTACTCATTTCCTACCACCATTGATAAGTTCTTGTAGTTAACTGCCTTAAACGGTTTTGCTATTTTGTGGTTATAACTATTGAGCTAATAACTCACCTAATTCAGGAGAAATATCTTGGGCGCGAACTTGGTGACTGGTCGCTTTTACAATTTTCACGACATACTTAGAATCCATGCCACCACCATGGAGCCAGCGCCATACTGTTGGTTGAGACACCCCACATAAAACAGCTAGCTTTTTCTGACTTCCAACAATGCTTATTGCTTCTTCAATAGCTTTGTTTTTCATAAATAACCTCAAACGTATAAAAGATGGATAAATAATAGCAATGAGTATTAAAACATTCAATAGCAATTGCAATTTGATTTTCGATACTCAAACTTATAGATTTCGTGACATGAAAACGACAATTGCAGAACGCTTAAAATTAGCGATGAAAACAAGAGGAAATATGACGCAAGCTGCTTTAGCGGAAGCGTCCGGTGTTGCTCAACCAACAATTTGGAGATTGGTTAATGGTAATGCAAAAGGTTCTTCTAAATTAGTGGATATCGCTAACGCATTAGCCGTCAATATTGACTGGCTGGCTAATGGTGTGGGTGACATGGAGGCACCTAATTCAACCCCACAGTTTAAGGCTGATAGATCTCTAGAAATACCTGTATGGGATGAAAATGGCTACACAGGAGAAGCTATACTGTCACCAGTAGGAAAACCATTAAAAACATATAAAGCTTATATACTTAAAAAGAATAGCGGATGCTCAGAAGCTCCCGCTGGGAGCATTGCAATAGTTGATACTCAGCTACAACCTGGTACGGATGATCTGGTAGTTGCTCAAATAGGCAACTCTTTCTCTGTTTATAAATTCCTTGAAGGTGGTACTCAGGGCTTCCTTGCTGTTGATGATTCACGAGTTCCTTTAATTGATATTTCATCTAGTGTTTTTCTTGGGGTTATTGTTTTTCTTGTCCGTGATTTTAGAAGATAGTCATCACATGCCAACCCATTAACGGCTATCTTCCTATAAGAACCTACTCCCACCCTTTCTAAAATTTCGACCATTCCATAATCCTTTAAGACGCTCATCACCACTGTTTATATATACAGTGGTTAGCTATAATGCAAATAATATTTATCAAAATCAAGCAATATCACCATCATTAAAAATAATACTTAATGCTATTTTTTTTCATTAGAAATGACTTTATTTGATTTAAAATCAATATGATAAGAAAAATACATCCTTACACCAAAAAATAACATTTGCTATTTTTAATACTCATTGTTATATTCATTACATATAGCAAAGTGAGTTTTTTAAAATGTTTTTGAGGCATGCCGATGACAACTGAACCAATAATCATAGCGCCAGATGGTTTCACTAATGAAGATATCGCAAAGTGGATGAGGTGCAAGTTGCAGTACATAGATTACCTCCCTGTTTTACACGGTAAGCGAGAAAGACTAATGAGCGATGTAAAAAAGCTAGATGCCGAAATAGCAGAGTACATCAGTAAAAGCGCTATTCAGATACAAAGTAAATGATTTTTATGTGTGAAGAGAACGTGTGAAGAGAAACAATGGCTGACTGAGTCTTTTACCATTAAAAGGGGTTGTGGTGATAATGTTCTGCTCAGTCAGCCATTTTTATAAAGTTAGTTTTATAACCAAAGAGCGTGGGCGTGAAAAAAAGTAACCTGCAGCCAGCTAGAAATCCGAATCCCAATCGGGCTGATGCAACCACAGGTGGTCCGCTCTTTTTGATTATGACTCTAACAATAAGCAAGGGTACTGGCATTCATCCATGACAGTCCATATCAGGTATCTACTGTAGCTAGTGCCCTTTCTTATTGTGTGAAGTGAATAAACCGTGTGAGGAGAAATGGCGTGTCTCTTTTTAATCAAAAAGCAATGATTGTTTATAACCTAAACAAATCGGTTGATGCAGAGGAGTTAAATAGCTGCATCCAAAATTTAAAATGGGTTGAATGTAAGCCGACTGATATGTCTACTGTTGGCTTTGTTTCACCTGCATTCAATGATGATTTAATCTTTGAGTGTAAAGGACATTTGTTATTAGCAATCAGGAAAGAAGAAAAAATCCTACCTTCTAATGTCATCAAAAAAGAAACTCAACATAAAGTAGAGAAACTTGAAGGGGAGCAAGGAAGAAAGCTAAAGAAAACGGAAAAAGCTACAATTAAAGATGAAGTCATTTACTCTTTGTTACCACGAGCATTTAGCAAATACTCAACTGTTTATATTTGGATAAACACTATCGATCATCAAATAGTTGTATTCACAGGAACTAGTAAAAATGCAGAGAGTAGCCTTGCTTTATTACGTAAAGCCATTGGTTCACTACCTGTAACTCCATTGAAATTTGATTCAATCGAAATGTTATTAACTAATTGGGTAAAAGACAATTCCATCCCCACTCAATTACAATTAAACGGTGAAGCTGAATTAATTGCTATTTTAGAAGAAGGAGGAATTGCTAAATTTAAAAAGCAAGATTTAATTTCAGATGAAATTCTGACTCATATTGAAGCAGGTAAGTTAGTTACAAATTTATATTTAAAGTTTCAAGATAGAATTGATTTCACCATTAATAATGATTTTATTTTTAAAAAAATAAAATTCTCAGAGAAAATAATTGGAACCAACGAAGATATTGATAGAAAAGATGTATCACTGAGATTTCAAAGTGACTTCTATTTAGTGGCAGAAGAACTATCTAAGTTAATTAAGTATTTATCAGATTTATTTAAAAAAACATACTAAATCACCAGTCAGGCATCAGGGAATTTTAATCTCGATTAATTCGAGAGGGATTTTTATTACCTAAATATTGTGTGGAGAGAATAATGTCTTATATTGCAACAGCAACAAATAAACATTTCTATTATCTCGATGTACGGATCGAAGATATAAATATTCAAGATATTGCGACAGGTTTAGCTAATGAATGTCGCTTTAATGGACAGATTGATAATTTCTATTCTGTTGCTCAGCATTCTGTATATGCAAGTTATTTAGTTGCACCTGAATTTGCTTTAGAGGCCCTACTTCATGATGCCAGTGAAGCTTATGTCAAAGACCTACCGTCACCACTTAAAAAGTTATTGCCTGAATATAAATTAATTGAATTGCGTGTGGAAAAGATGATCCGCAAAAAGTTTGGATTACCTGAAAATATGTCTGATGAAGTCCATTTTGCAGATCTAATGATGTTAGCTACAGAAAAGCGTGATTTAGACATTGATGCAGGTAGTAACTGGTTAATGCTTGAAGGTATTCCAGCTAGCGATTTTGCTGTCAACCCGCTAACCCCTCGACAAGCAAAATCCCTATTCTTACGCCGTTTTAATGAGCTTTATAAGGAGGTTGAGAATGGCTAACGGATCAGTAAACAAAGTAATTCTTATCGGCAATTTAGGGCGTGATCCTGAAATTCGCTACCTGCCTTCTGGTGGTGCTATTGCTTATTTAGCTGTGGCCACATCAGAGAAATGGCGTGACAAACAAACGGGTGAAAATCGCGAAAAAACAGAATGGCATCGTGTCGTTCTGTTTGGAAAACTCGCTGATATCGCCAGTGGCTATTTGTGTAAAGGCTCGCAAGTTTATATCGAGGGCCAACTACAAACGCGCGAGTGGGATGATAACGGCGTTAAACGCTACACAACAGAAGTTGTTGTAAGGATTGGAGGCACATTGCAGATGTTAGGCGGTGCTAGTAAATCAGCAGGATCACAACCAGCACAGCAAAACCCGCCACCGGCTCAACCTCAAGCACAGAGTAGTCAGCCACCAATGGATTTTGAGGATGATATTCCCTTCGCACCTATTGGGCTTATGTATCCACGCCATTTAATTAATGTGGTTTAACCTACTTACTCAGTGCAAGGATGCAATTAAGAGGAATGACGATGAAACACCCATCAATTATACAAATTAGCAACGATAGTATTCAAACGCTACTAATGAAAGGGGAGCATACCGCCAGCGAGGTGATTAATTCAGCCATTGAGTCTGGGGAAATAGATGAGAGTGACCGCCAATTTTGGGAAAAATACGACAAGGTAGATATTTGTTATTTTAAAGCAGTTCCCAAGCCTGGTTATTCAGCGTATTACCATGAATCAAGCAAAGATATTAAAGGTGCATTTTTAGCAACGGCTGTCATGGTTTATTGGTAATGATTAAAGAGGAAGAGAATGAAACCAATACTTGATATGTGTTGTGGCTCTCGCATGTTTTATTTTGATAAACAAGACGACCGTGTTTTATTTAATGATATTAGAGCCGAAGAACATATTTTATGTGATGGAAGAATTTTAAATATAACACCAGATATTATTTCTGATTTTAAAAACCTTCCATTACCAGATAATACCTTTTATCAGGTGCTATTTGACCCTCCTCATTTAATTAGAGTTGGTAAAAATAGTTGGATGTTTAAAAAATACGGTTCGTTAAATAAAGAATCATGGAGAGAAGATTTAAGTAAAGGGTTTAGTGAAGCATTTAGAGTGCTTAAGCCTGGAGGAACATTGCTGTTCAAATGGAATGAAACCCAAATACCTGTTAAACAAATTTTAGCACTAACAGACCAAAAACCAACAGCGGTACAGCGTGTAGGTAAGAACGATAAAACGCACTGGATCTCTTTTCTTAAGGAGATCAGTAAATAATTACCACCAGCATTAACGAATATCTATTTAAACTGTGTACGGACAGTGTGGAGAGAAAATATGTCAAGAATGGTAAGTCTTGAGGCGTGGGCTATGTTGGAATTTGGTGAAGAATCCCCCAGCATAACGGTATTACAAAAATACGCAAGAAATAATCTTATCGCACCTCCAGCAATGAAAGTTGGTAGAAAGTGGATGGTCGATAGAGAAGCTCGTTATGTGGGTTATTTATCTTTACCAAAAATTCCGACTAAATCAACGGAGCGACTTCAGAGGATAATTTCAGATGGCTGCCAGACCGCGAACCCATAAAATAACCATTCCTAACTTATACCGTAAATTAGATAAGCGTAATGGAAAAATTTATTGGCAATATAAACACCCTATAACGGGAAAATTTCATAGTTTAGGCACCGACGAGCAAGAAGCGAGAGAAACGGCTATTCAAGCCAATACAATTATTGCTGAACAACATACTCGACAGTTATTAAGTATTAATGAACGGTTATCAAAAATTAAGACAAACAAGTCTGAAATATCTGTTGATATATGGGTGGATAAATATTTGGATATTCAAAAAGAAAGATTAGATATCGGTGAATTAAAAATTAATTCTTATCGACAGAAAATGAAACCTATTAATTTATTTCGTCAGTATTGTGGTACGAAAATATTGAAAGAGATAACTGCTTTAGATATTGCCGAAATAATAGATTCAGTCAAAGCATTAGGACATTCAAGAATGGCTCAGGTCGTTCGCATGGTGCTCATTGATGTATTTAAAGAAGCTCAACATGCTGGCTACGTTCCTCCTGGTTACAATCCAGCTAAAGCAACAAAACAGCCTAGAAATAGGGTTAAAAGAGAGCGTATGACGCTTGATGAGTGGAATACTATTTATCTACAAGCTGAAAAGCATCCCCCTTACCTGCAATGTGGAATGTTGCTTGCGTTAATTACTGGTCAAAGAATAGGTGATATTTGTAATATGAAATTTACGGATATTTGGGATGACATGTTGCATGTGCAGCAGGAAAAAACAGGCAGTAAATTAGCTATCCCATTATCATTAAAATGCGATGCCCTTAATATGTCCTTAAGGGATGTCATTGCAAGGTGTCGTGATGCCGTTGTGAGTAAATATCTTGTACATTATCGGCATACAACATCCCAAGCAAAACGAGGCGAACAAGTCACGCCAAATACATTAACCACAACGTTTAAAAAAGCGCGAGATAAGTGTGGGTTAACTTGGGAGAAAGGTACTGCACCAACCTTTCACGAACAACGCTCTTTGTCTGAGAGACTTTATCGCGAACAAGGAATAAATACACAAAAATTATTAGGCCATAAAACCCAAAAAATGACTGATAAATATCACGACGATAGAGGCAAAGAATGGCAAATTATTGCTGTTTAATTAAACAGTTTTGGGGAATAGTTTTGGTGGGGTTTTGGGGAATAATTTTATAGTACAAAAAATAAACGGG
>RWZD01000125.1_pt1 | contig 15507 bp, 28 predicted proteins | sample 2187771 | NCBI WGS metagenome assembly RWZD01 (sample SAMN10531866, study PRJNA481165) | viral metagenome | isolation source: viral particles purified by filtration and ultracentrifugation from about... | place: USA: Tennessee
CCAGTTAAGCGAGTTGAATGATACTTTAGTATTTAAAATGTTCCATGACCCAGTGATCACTGTAAGTTATTATGAAGATGGATATATTAAAAATATAGAAGGGTACATTCACAAGGTAGATAACTATGAACGATTACTTTATTTATATGAAGAAACTATATTACGGAAAGTTAATTTAAAAGATATTGTGGAAATAAAATAAACCCACCAATTAAGGTGGGTATTTTTACGCCAAAGTTACGCCAATGAAATTCTTTCAAACATTGGTAACAAAGGTGTTTAGCATTTTTATCGAATCCCTCACTCTCCGTTAATTCGACATTCCTCGCTATACACCGTTAAACAAAACGTTGATATAACGGGGTTTTGTTATATCTCGATATACTTCGTTTTTTACCGTAATTAAATATTTACGCCAATGTAACGCCAATATTGGCATTCGATTTATTACATTACGCCAACGATGTTGGCATTGCTTCTAATGCAGTCATAGCCTTGTCTTTCTCGATTTCTGCTGTTTCATCCAATAGATGGGAGTATACATCCATTGTCGTTTTGATATTGCGATGACCTAATCTTTTTGAAATGTAATATATCGATACACCATTATGAAGTAGGTAAGAACAATGGGTGTGTCTGATAGAGTGCAAAGTGTATTTGCCTAATTTATTTTCTAAACAATATTTTTGTAAAACTTTAGTCACTGCATTATTAGTAATTAAAGAAGTACCAGTGTTAAATAGTTGACCACTCATATTAGTTGGCATATTTGATAGGGCAGTTTCAATGTACTTCATATCTATTTTAGGTATATCTATTGTTCTATCTGATGTTTCAGTTTTCGTTCCTGGTAGGTGAATAGTGTTATTTACAAAATTGAAATCAGTCTTATTTAAACGTTGAACTTCGCCGAACCTACCACCAGTTATAATAAGTAAATATATAAAAAGGTAGGATTGTTTATACGTGCCACGTACATAGTCTTTTAATCCATTGAATGCTTTTACACTCATAAACTTATCTTCTTCTCGTTGCGTTGGTTTAGTGCCTTTTACAACAGCTTTATAAGTAGGGTCTTTAATCATTAGTCCTTCTTGTATAGCATCTTCAATGGAAGCCTTAATACAATTATGAACTTTCCTAACTGATTCAGTTGCATGAGTTTTTCCGTACCACTTAATAAACTTACGATATAAAGTAGTGTTCAAATTATCCATTTTTATATCTTTAATATTTTCACTTTCTAAAAATGTTTTGAGTTGATTAATAGCATTCACAAATGTTTGATAGGCACGATCAGTAATAACTCCTTTTTTATTTACATCAATCCATTGGTTATAGTATTCAATAAACGAACTCTTATTATTAATAACTACACCTTGCATAAGTTGATTCTTTGCTTGCGTTTCTCCTTCTGTAGCTTCACGTTTAGTTTTATATCCTTGCTTACGGTAACGTTTACCTTCATGTCCGAAGTAGTATCCCCATTTACCATTAGCGTATTTTTTTACTGTCATGCTGTTTCCTCCTAAAAAAGATAAAAATATATAGGGCACGGTGAGGTGCCCTTAAAATTATTTTTCTTCACCTAACATATCGTAAAATTCTTGTGGTATTTCATCTTGGTCTCTTGTTTCAGCCACATCATTATCATTTATATAAGCATGGAATACAACACCATCTGCCACATCGTATAAAGATTCTGGGTTTTTAGGCCAATTTTCGAAATTTATTTCGTCTATTGATTCTTTTGAAACATAAACTACTACAGCTACCATTTTGGATTCATTGCCTTTTTTATCTTCAAACTCCATAACGTCTTTGAAAACTGCGCCTTCATTAATGTTTTTATGATCTTTTTTTAGTTTATTACTCATTTCCATAGAAAAATGTTTTACAGATGAGTTTTCGCTGAATGGCATTCCACCATCTCTTTCATAAACATCATAACCGTTTTGTTTTGTGTGTGTGATAGCTTCATCTTTTTTATCTTTTTTGCTGTCCTTCGCTTTGGAATCGTCTTTTGCTTTAGAGTCTTTTTTTGTATTATTTTTATTAGCATTTTGTTTTTTATCTTCGTCAGTTTTTTTACTAACATTTTCTTTTTTGTTGTCGCTAGATTTTGTGTCATCTTGACTATCGTCATCGGTTATAAAAGCGATGGATGCTATTAATAAGACAGCTACCGTTACTATCCATCTTACTGTTTTATTCCATTTACCAAAATACCACATTAAAAATAAACCAACTGGAAAAAATAATATAATCATTAAAAAAACAAACCAGTTAGTTTTGTACCATTTTTCATTCATTCTACATTCTCCTTGCAAATAAATTTTATATATTGAACAACAAACGTTGTTATTCCCAATTATGATATTCGAACACTTGTAATGGTTCAAACTTAATTACATATCCATTGTGATAAGTGGATAATCCATATTTCTTTTTATAACTTTCTATTGCAACAAGTATATATTCTTCACTTAATTGAGCATATTGAGCTAGTTCATATAAATTACTGACACCATAATGATATGCTTCTACAATCAATCGAAGTGGTAATGCATTTTGATAAGCTGCGCGCCTAGCATAATTTTCAAACTTGCGATTGTTAAAATCTTTTTGATCTAAAATATTCCCCCAAGTATATTTATGGTGAGCAAGTTCTTCAAACAGTACTTCTGCTTTACGGTAATTAGGGATGGATTTATCTATAAGAATATAGCCATCACTGTAAAAACCTTCATAGCCAGAAGGTAAAGCATAAACATCTTTGATTTTTAAATAATCATGCTTCATTACTAAATTTTCATAAAGAGACATAAATTACTCCCCTTTGTCTTCACGTTTTAATCTTTCAATTAACCCCATGATATATTTAACATCCTCTTCATTATGTAATTCACCGTTTAAATGTGCTGCCATAGTTTGAGGCTGCTCTATTTCTAATTCTTCACGTCCACTTAATTCATCGAGAGAAACATTAAAATAATCTGCTAAAGCACTCGCATGATCCATAGACGGACTTGTAGTACCTTTTTCCCATCTGTCAATAGAAGCTTTAGAAAATTTGACGTCATATCTGTTGTTGAGTCTATCACTTAATTCTTTTAACGATAAATCATGTGATTTTCTTAATTTGTTTAGGTTTTCTGCGAATGTAGTCATTTTATATTCTCCTCGATTTGTATTTTACAAACTTATTATATAAGTTTGTTCTCAAAAATGCAACACTTTTTACAAACTTTTTTCTCAAAAATGAAATTTAATCGTTGACAGCGAAAAAACAAGCGTGTATTATTCAATGTGTAATCTCATTAATGAGACGAAAGCGAGGTGCAAAAATGTCTAAACAGAGATACAAAGAATTGAGACTTTTGTTAGAAAGAGAAGGAATCCGACACAAAGAAATAGCTAATATGATAGGGATGAACCCTGCAAGATTCAGTCAGAAAATTAATAGGAATAAAAGTAATTTTACGATTGATGAAGCAAGTGCAATTTGTAACGTGTTAGATATTAGTATGGATGAATATTTTTTTAATAAAAACGTCTCAAAAATGAAACGTAAAGTGTAGAGGAGGAAACATAATCTAACTCAGATTAATCAATTATATCAGAAAGGATGATTCAAAATGACTACTAAAACATGGTGGAACATGGAAGATTTAATGAATGAATCAAATGAAAGTCGTCCATGGATTATGGCTAACATGATTAAAAATAAAAAAGTGTGGCAGGAAATAGAAAGTTTCTCACACAAGCCAAAACATAACAATGATGAATACAGATTTGTTGGCCCACATATGCAACAGTATTTGATTGATAACTTTAAAAGATTAAAGGAGGGATAGCATGAGGATGTTTTTAACTATATTAACAATGCCAGCCATTACATTGATTGTAGCTTTGACAGTACAAGAGTTTTTCCTCGGTATAACATTGTCAGTAGTGCTAAGTTTCTTATCACATTTGTGCTGGGACTGGTTCCTTAACACAATAAAAAAGACTGAAAGCAACGGCAATTGCTAACAGTCAGAATATATTTGCTAAATAAGTTAATGCAAGTATACCACCAAATCTAGGAGGTAGACAAGATGTATTACGAAATAGGAGAAATTAGAACGAAGTTTATTACCGTCGAGGGATTTAATTTTCGTGTGAAAGGGACTAAAACTCAATTCGGTGTCTTTGTTGAAATTATGGACAGATACGAAAATTTAATTGATTCAGTTGAAATTAACGATGAAGATATAGGCTTTCAATTATCTCAAGAAATATTTGAGCAAGCTATATATAACTGGATAGAAAACAACACTAACGAATCCGACCGCATTATGAATCGGGTGATGCAGTGGTGAAAGAAACAGTAACTTACATTATCCGACACAGAGAAATACCGATTTATATAACCAATAAGCCTAGTGATTCTAATCCAGAGACGAGTTATTCCACAAACAGAAGTAGAGCGAGAGAGTTTGACGGTATGGAAGAAGCGAAAATAAATATGGATTATCACATAGCTATAAAGAAGACAGTCACAGAAACAACTGAATATGAGGAGGTACAAGATGAGTTTTAATATATCGAACGCTAAAAATATTAGAACAGATAATGCAACATACTTAATTTATGCCAAACCAGGCACAGGTAAAACTCACACAATTAATTATCTAAAAGGCAAAACACTATATATTAATGTTGATAAATCAGAAAGACCTTTAAAAGGCAATGAAAACATAGACATTTTAGAATTCAATACCCACGATGCTTGGAAAGAGTGGGGAGAGTTGATGAAGTGGTTTGCAGATAATAAATCAACTTTAGAAAACTACGACACAATTGCAATTGATAATATATCAGAATTATTTAGATCAATGTTAGCGAACTTAGGACGTAATGGTAAGAATGACCGAGTACCCGAAATGTCACATTATCAACGAGTGGACTTTTTCACAATTGATAGTATGCGATTCTTACAATCATTAAAAAAACGTTTAATATTTATCGCTTGGGAAACTAACTTTGAATTTTATACACCAGCAGGGCAACAAATTACACAAAGTGTACCCGATATTCGTAAAACAATTAGAGATAATATTGCAGGTTTGTGCCAAGTAGTAGCAAGACTTGTGTTTAACGAAAAAACTGGCAAACGTGGTTTTATCTTAACGCCTAGTAACAATGTGTTTGCTAAAAACCAATTAGATAATAGAGAACATTGTTTACAAGAAGAAATATTCACTGTAGGTGATGTGGATGGAGAATAAAGAAATATGGAAATCCATACCTGGTTATGAAGGTATCTACGAAGTTAGTAGTTATGGAAATGTTAAAAGCGTTGATAGAAAAATAACTAATTCTATTGGCAAGACAAGGATTTACAAAGGAAAAATGTTAAAGATAAATACAGATAGATACGGCTATCCTGTATGTAGTTTATGGAAAAATAGTAAAGGTAAAAATTATACGATTCATAGATTAGTTGCAATTTCTTTCATTAAAAACGTCGATGACAAACCTTTAGTAAATCACATTGATGGTAATAAACTGAACAATCACGTAAGTAATCTTGAATGGTGTACTAATTCTGAAAACGATCTACATGCTTTTAGTTTAGGATTAAGATCAGTTCGTAAAGGTGAAAAATGCAATTTTGCAAAGTTAACTTCAGTTGAAGTAAAAGAAATTAAAAAACTTAAAAAGGAAGGTATAACTCAAAAGAAAATTGCAAAGTTATTTAACGTATCTGAGGGTAATGTTTCTCAAATAATCAACGGCCAAAGATGGGCGTGGTTAGAATAGCTATTAAATTAAGAGATTATCAATTAGAACTTATTGATGGTGTTTATAACGCTATGAGAAAAAATAACAAACGAATAATGGTTGTTAGCCCAGCTGGTTCAGGTAAAACGGTAACTATGAGCGAAATAGCGAGACGAGCAACGAATAAGAAAAACAGAGTTTTATTTGTAGTTCATAGAACAGAAATTGTTCAACAAGTAAGACAAACGTTTATAGCAAATGATGTAGATATGAACTATTGCGAAATTGGAATGATACAAACAATCACAAATAAAGTTAAGAAAGATAAGGTGAAAAAGCCAACAACGATATTGATTGATGAAGCGCATCATTCTTTAAGCAAATCATATACAAATGTCTTAGATGCTTTTCCTAATGCAGTTGTTCTGGGTTTTACAGCTACACCGACAAAATTATCCAACAAAGGTTTTACAGATATATTTGAAGATTTAATTTTAGGCAAGACGGTTCAATGGTTAATAGACAATGAGCGATTAGCGCCATTCAAATATTATTCGAAAAATTTAATGAACGATAATAAATTAAAACATAAATCTACAGGTGATTTTAGTAATGAATCAATATCACTAGCTTTAGAACCACAGATTTACGGTGATGTTATTGATAATTATAAGAAATTTGCAAATGATAAAAAGACTATTATTTACACACATAATGTTGAATCTAGTAAAGAAGTAGCAGAAAAATTCAATGACAATGGTTACAATGCTTTACAAGTAGATGGCAAGACTCCAAAACAACAACGTGAATTGGCAATGGAACTGTTTCGAGAAGGGAAAGTAAATATCTTAGTTAATGCTGAACTGTATGGAGAAGGTGTAGACGTTCCAGATTGTGAATGCGTCATCTTATTAAGACCTACAGAATCTCTCACACTATTCATTCAACAAACAATGCGTGCAATGAGATATCAACCCAATAAACAAGCAATCATTATTGACCATGTTGGTAATTATGTGAGACATGGATTGCCGAACACAGAGCATGATTGGTTAGAACACTTTAATGGTTCTAATAACAAGAGCGATTCAAAAAATTCAATACCAATCAAAGAATGTCCAGAGTGTTTTGGTGTAGTGGAGTCAGCTTATACCATTTGTCCTTATTGTGGTAGTGAATTTCCAAAAGAAGAAATACAAGAACTTACAGTTGATGAAACTGCAGAGTTAGAAGAAGTAACTGAAGAAATGATAACACTAAATTTAAAAGCACCAGAAGATTGTAGCAGCATGAAAGAACTTGCTGATTTAGGAAAGTCACTAGGTTATAAACCAGGCTGGAGTTATATACAAGGCAAACGCCTAGGATTAATAAAATAAATTATAAAACTAAAGGAGATTTTTAATTATGACAAACTTTACTTTAAACATGGAAGATACTTTTGACGGCGGAATTCAAGACGGAACATACGAAACAGTGATTACTAAATTTGAAGAAAACGCAACACAAGCTGGCACTGAATTTGCAGATATAAGACTAACAGTGAGAAATGATATTGATCAAAAATATAAAAACAACATTGTATTCCATCGTATTTGGAAAGCTAAAGCAACTGGTAAATATGATATGCGTTTCTTTAACACAATTGGTGCAGCAGCACAATTACAACAAGGTAAACAATATTCATCTATTGAAGAATTATTCCAAGACTTCTTAGGAAAATCAGTGAGAGTGACTGTTAAGAATGAAACATCAGAATATAACGGTAAAACTTACGAGAACTTAAACGTTAAGCGTTGGGAGAAAACAAAATTCCCAGAACTTGCACATAAATTTAAAACAGAAGACGGTGGCAATCCTTTTGCTGGAGGAATAAACAGTATCGATGATTCAGAAATGCCGTTTTAATAATTAAGGAGGACTAACCTGTGTACGACAAAATACCATATGAACTAAAAGAATTAGATCATTGGTGTTGTTTCAAGATAGAAAAGGTTGATAATGGGCGTTTTACGAAACGTCCTTACAACCCTAATACAAATGAAATGGCAAAATCCAATGATGAATCTACATGGGTGAGTTTTGAAGATGCTGCAAGCCAATCACTTAATTATGATGGTATAGGTTTTTTCTTTAAAGCACCGTATGTAGGTATTGATTTAGACAAAGTAGAAAACGAAATTGAAGAATATCTTGAACAACCAGACACAGATAATATTATCGGAGAGTTTATAAATGTATTAGAAACTTATGCAGAAGTTTCACCGTCGGGTAATGGTATTCATTTAATTACTAAAGGTGAATTACCGCCTAGAGGGCGCAGACGAGGGAACGTTGAAATTTATGATACTGGTAGATTCTTCACAATGACTGGCAAACACATCGGTGGATATAACGGTATTAATGAAGATGAGTACGGACAATTAAATTTCTTACACAATAAATATATTGCTAGTCATGAAAAGGAAACTAAGAAAATAAATACATCTACTGGTTTCGGCAATGATTTATCAGTAGAAAAAATTATTGATATAGCAAAAAAATCTAAAAACAGTTTAAGATTCACAACACTTTTTGAAGGTGATTGGACACAGTTTTATGATTCTCAATCAGAAGCGGACATGGCATTAGCTAACGATTTAGCCTTTTGGACTGCAAGAGATCCACAAAAGATGGACGATATCTTTCGTAAATCTAATTTGTTTCGTGATAAGTGGGATGAACAACGTGGTGATTACACATACGGAGATATGACTATCACGAGAGCAATAGAGAGTTGTCAAAATGAATTTATACCAGAAAATACAGACACAGATTTTCAAATATTTGTGATGGAAGAAGACGTTAAACCTGCAAAGAAAGATAAACGTTATTCATATGACGACACAGGCAACGCAGAACGCTTAAAAGATTTGTTTGGTGATAATATTCGATTTAATTATACATCTAACTCATGGATGTACTATGACGGTAAACGTTGGAAACATGATGATACAGGTCGAATGAAAATACTTGCAGATAAAGTTGTTGAAAATATGAAAAATGAAAAACTATTTTTAGCTGATGGCGTCGACCAAGAAGACATGGAAAAGTATCGATATAGACATTGGAAAGATTCACGTAATCATAATAAAAAAGTAAACATGATGAAAGAATGTGAACACCTATTACCAGTAACTAATGAAACGTTTGATAACGATTTTAATCTATTTAATGTACAAAACGGATTTATTAATTTAATCAAAGGTCAATTATCCGAACATGAACGTAATAATTATTTTACTAAAATTTCGAACGTAGAGTACACAGACAAAGCCGATTGTCCTAAATGGGATGAATTCCTTGATGACATATTCTTGGGTAATCAAGAGCTTGTAAAGTTCATACAAAGAGCAGTAGGTTATTCTCTCTCTGGCCACACATCAGAGCAAGTACTATTTGTTTTATATGGTAATGGACGAAATGGTAAATCAGTATTCTTAGATATATTAAATGAAGTATTTGGTAACTATGCAACGAATATTCAACCACAGGCTATTATGGCAAGTAAGAATAATTCAGACGCCTCACCAGAAATAGCTAAGTTAGATGGCGCTAGATTAGTAACTACCACAGAACCTAACGAAGGTGAACGTTTTGACGAAGGTTTACTTAAACAATTAACAGGTGGAGACAGAGTATCGGCACGTAAGTTATATGAAAACGAATTTGAATTCACACCACAGTTTAAATTATGGATGGCAACAAACCATAAACCTTATGTGAGAGGTAGAGATGAAGGTATTTGGAGACGTTTTGTAATCATTCCTTTTGATAAACAAATACCAATCCATGAAATAGATCGTGACTTAACTAAAAAACTAAGACGTGAATTACCAGCAATCATGCGTTGGTGTGTCGATGGTTTTCTTGAATGGCAACGTATTGGATTATCAGAGCCTGCAATTATTAAAGAGCAGAGAGACGAGTATAGAACTGAAATGGATAGTATCGCAGCGTTTATTGATGAGTGTTGCATTGTTAAACCAGATGAAAAAATTAAAGCTAGTCTATTATTTGAAGCTTATGATAATTGGGCTAAAGAAAACAATCAACATCGAATGAGCAGTACAAAATTTGGTAAAGAAATGTCAAACAAGTTTACAAAGAAAACATCAAACGGTGTGAAATATTATGGGGTTAATTTAGAACAAGACTATAACCCTCACTTAATTAAATTAAAATTTTAAAAATGGAATAGTTTTGGAAGGGTTATGGAATAGTTTAACTCTCAACCCTTCCACTACTTAAACCGTTGATACTAAAGAGTTTGTCTTACTTTATTTTTTATTTTGGAATAGTTGGAATAGTTTTTCTAAAAGTTTAAACAATAAAAATAAATAAATATATATATAAATACTTTAGTAAAAATAGCTCAAACCCTTCCATTTTCTTATGTAACCGTTGGGAGAGTAAGAACAAACCCTTCCACTTTTCAAAAAGCAACCCTTCCAACTATTCCACATTTTAGGGAGGTAGTCATGACTGAACAAGAAATTCAAAATCAAATCATCTTAGCAATCAATAAATTAGGTCATCGGTTATGGCGTGCAAACGCTGGAAAAGTACAGACGAAAGATAACAGAATAATCAAATTATTTCCTAAAGGATTCCCAGATACAGTAGGTTTTCGGAAAACGGATGGCAAAATTATATTTATCGAAGTTAAAACAGAAAAAGGTAGATTACGACCAGAACAAGAAAAGTTTAAAACATTCATTGAAACACAACCCGTGTTATATGGTGTAGCACGTAATGTGGATGATGCAATCAAAATTATAGAAGGTGATCTAACGTGAGAGAAGAAACGTTAAAGATTAAATACACAATTGAGTACGAGAAAACAGTAATCTTCCCAGCAGATGTGAACGAAGAAGATAGCGTAATAGAAGAAAGAATTGATAGGGATATGGACAGAGATATTAATGAGTACACTGATTCAAAAATTAGAGATTATAGTGGCGCAACGATTATAGATAGAGGATTTTAGGAGGATGCAGAATGAAAACATTAATGAAGATAAATAATAAAGTGTATGAAATTTCAAAAGAGAATTATGAAATGGCAGAGGAATTAGACATTTCGGAAAGATTAATTCGTAACAGATTACAAAACAATTGGTCTATAGAAGAAGCGTGCCAAGTACCTAAAGGAATTAATAGACAAGATTTAGTATACATCAACTATGCCAAACAATATAAAGAAGATAACACAGAAGCAACATTGAATTATAGAGACGAAAAGCATAGAGAGGAACGTCCTTGGTTGTATGACGGAACACCACAGAACCATAACAGAGGTAAGTGGTGCCAGTATTTAATGAACACGAGTACCTTTCCTAAGGCGGTGCGTTAGATGAAGATAAGAGACTTGAATATAAATGATTACGTTATTGTGTATGACTTAGGTAAGAGTGATTATAGCGAAGGAATGACGGTGGTGGGGAGAGTAGCAAGACTTAGAAATTATGTAGTGGCAGAAAATGAAAACGAAGAAGATGGTTATACTGTTGCAGTGATTGAATCAATACCAGATATTAAATACACAATCACAGACGACAACTACTTTGATTTGTGGAGTAATTATATAGAGAGTAAGACGGAGAGTATTAACACGACTGTAAAATGGAATGATAATGGGAACTTAGAAGTTAAGGACAAATACGAAGTCAAAGTTCCAGACGATATTTTAAATGATACTTCGAATTTTATTGGATATATAAAAGATGAAATTAAAACTCATAGATCCAACGACGTACAACAACGTAAGCGTAAAGATGAAAATGTAGGATTATTTAAAATTAAAGATTTAAAAGTCGGTTATAAAGTCAAAGTGTTGGGTGACAACATGACAGGTGAAGTTACTGAAATAGCTGATAACGGTAAATCTGCTGAAATACAAGTGGATGATGGTGTGTATAGAGTTATCAATGATAACTATGATTTCACAATAATAGAATGGAATGCAGTACCAGAGTATGCAGAGGACACAGTAAACCACCCATCACATTATAACTACGGTGATATAGAAGTGATAGATTTCATAGAGCAGGTAACAAAACACTACAATCCTAACGTAGCTTATCACATTGGAAATGCTATTAAATACTTAGCACGTTCACCACACAAGAATGGTAAAGAAGATGTGGACAAAGCTAGATGGTATATCGAAAGAGCGTTTGAGAATTGGGATGTGAAGTAGATGACAGACATACTAACAAAAATCAATAACCTATTAGGTATTAAGGAAAGTTACAAAGCTCCTGATAAATTGATGGAAATATTATATATGGATAAGTCAGAACGTGATAAGTACTTCATGAACTTTTTAGAGGCATTTGATAAAGATGTGACTTATGATTGGTTCCACGATTACTTCCAAGACGAACATGCAGACAGAAAGAATCAAAAGCAAGACTTCACACCACAATCAGTTAGTAGGTTATTAAGTGAAATGGTCGGAACAGAAGGTAACACTTATTATGAACCAGCAGCAGGTACAGGTGGAATATTAATTGAAAGATGGAACCACGACAGAATGAAGCACAGTCCATTTGATTATGAGCCTAGAGATTATTACTATACTGCAGAAGAATTGTCAGACAGAGCAATACCGTTTCTGTTATTTAATATGTTAATTAGAGGTATGAATGGAAACGTTGTTCAATGTGATGTATTAACTAGAGAAGCAACTGGTGCTTTCTTCATACAAAATGATGCGAATGATTTTATGGGTTTCTCAAGTTTAAACCTACTACCTTATAACGAAGATACGGAAACAGAATTGAGCATAAAATTTGTGGACGAGAAATACAAACCGATTAAGCAAACGGAGAAAATACCTGAATGGTTGCTTGCCGATATTGAGATAGCAGAGTTACAGTCATGATACTTTCTGACACTATCAAAACTAAATACAAACTTGATACTAAAGGAAGAAATACTGTCGAAATGGCAAAGCTACTAAAAGATTGTGGAGTACGGGGATTCTTAATAGCAGTAAATACACACAGCATTGTCATGGCAGTATTGCCAGAAGATAAGGAACATAACAGGAAAGCGATGGAGGGGTTGAGAAGATGAACGTTAATAAAATAAATAAAGAAATAGAATTATTAAAAGATAAATCTAAGATAAGTGATGGGTCACATACATTTGAAGAACTGTATCACCATAGAGCAATACTATTTTCGATTATTTGTAACACATATAAGAACCAATCATGGAAATCTTGGAAGCATGATGATGGAACGATGTTCGAAGATTATTTTGTCGTAGGAGTAACTACTGAACAAGGTGAATATTCCTATCACTACCATAAAGATTACTGGAAATATTTTGAAGTTAAAGAATTGAATTATGCTCCAGTGTGGGATGGGCATAAACCGAGTGATATAGAAAGATTATTTACATTGCTGTACTAGGGGTGGAGTAGATGGTAGACATAGTAGCAAGTGGAACCGTGATTATCATATTCATTATATTTTTTATGATCATGACTAAAGGTGAGTAGAGGAGTGATGGCGAGTGAGAATAGAATATAAAAAAGATAGAGTATCAATGTCTGAAAATGAATATAGACAAGTAATGAACGAACTCAACCAATACAAACAAGCATATCAACACTGTGTAGATGACTTAATCGTCCTACGTGCCAATAATGAGAGGTTAGAACGGGAGAATGAACAGAAAACAAAAGTTATTAGTTTATATAAAAAAGCTTATGAAAAAACTCATAAAGGTTGGTTTAGATACAAAGAACTAACCAACCACATAAGAGATATGAAATTTGCATCACCTTATTCATATAACTATATACACTTGGTTAACTTTATTAAGGAATTGGAGCGTGCAGACGATGGCGTATGAGTATGAGGACGAAGTCAAAAGCGTTATAAGTACAGAAACTGTATTTAGTCATGAAGAAACAGAAAAAGAGGCTAGAGTAAAAGAACTACAAGAAGTCTATCGCAAAGCTAAGGCTTGGGATAACTACCTACTTAGTGTGATAGAAGATGCTAGAAATGAATTTGGAGATAATGATGATTTGATAAAACATGCAGTTGAGTTAAATAAGAAAATATTTATGGAGGACGAGTAGATGAATAAAAGTTTATATGAAGCAATTAGAGAAAAAGCGTTTGAAGTAGGAAATGACAGTGCGGTCATAAAGTATGAGAATAAAGGAAACAACCAACATGAAATTGTCATCACATACGATGAAGAAATAGAACATGAAGTAAGTGATATTGTAGTTCAACAATCTAAATTGGAGGACGAGTAGGATGTACCCAGATTATCATGCAACAATTACATTGAAAGACGGTAAAAAATATTTCAGTTATGACGAACCGATCAATTTACTCAATAAACAAAGAAAATCAGAAATTATAGAAGTATATGATAAACACTTTAGATTATTAGACATTGACCCAAACTATATATTCAAAATCACTAAATTTAGTTTTGAAAATGATGTACAAGGAGGACAAACAAAATGACTAACACACTACAAATCAAACTACTAAGCAATAACGCAACTAAACCTAAACGAGCATATGACAGTGCAGGTTATGACATATACGCAGCAGAAACAGTAATACTTGAACCACAACAGAAAGCATTAGTTGCTACTGATCTAGCAGTGAATATTCCTAAAGGTTATGTGGGATTACTTACAAGTAGAAGTGGTGTGAGTAGTAAGACACATCTTGTAGTTGAAACAGGCAAGATTGATGCAGGCTTTCAAGGTCATATGAAGATTAATGTTAAGAATGATTGTAGAGATTACAATCCGTTTAAAATGCATACCAATTGTGTGACTAGAGATATAAGTGGGTCAATTATACAACCACCATATGTTAAACATAATGGAACATTGGATAAGTATTTAATTAAAAAAGGCGACCGACTTGCTCAGCTAGTTATCGTACCTATTTGGACGCCCGAGTTACAGGAAGTTAAGGAGTTTAGCAATGAATCAGCAAGAGGACATAAAGGATTCGGAAGTACAGGAATCTAAAGACATACTTGAACGTGTACGAATAATCTTAGGCAAGGAGAGAGTGTGGATGGAAGTAATAAAAGATGAATATTACGTAGTTGAAGTAAATAAAGGTATCTATTTATACAGAATTCGTTTAGAAGGATTTGGATTTACCAATGATATAAGAAAGGCAAGTTTGTATGAATATAATAATAGTGATGAAGCAATAAATATAGCTAAAGCATGTGGTGGTAAAATCTCAAAATACCTAATTACTCATGAGGTGAAATAAATGACCCAATACCTAATACGCAAAATACACCACACAACAGATGAAGTGTTCCTGGATGCAACTAAGGCTAAGGAGAATGAAACGTTTATTGTGGTGGATGCAGAGAGTGCAGAAGAAGCTAAGGAGAGAGTGAAGAAGCCTAGGGGATTATTGGAAGTAGTACCATCTAGTTTTAATAATTATCGGTCTATAAGTAAACCGGTACCAAATAGAAATAAAGCTATACCACCGAGAAAGGACAGTGAGTAAATATGACAACAAGCATAGCGATAATATTAGTAGCATTAGCAACTATTATTAACTCTGTAGCGATATTTTTTAGTGAAAGAAGATACCAACAATCGAAAAATGGATTTTTATCAGATATACCTATAACTCAAAGAGAAGCACGTATATTAAATGATGAAATTGACAAATTAAAA
>RWZD01000126.1_pt1 | contig 15410 bp, 18 predicted proteins | sample 2187771 | NCBI WGS metagenome assembly RWZD01 (sample SAMN10531866, study PRJNA481165) | viral metagenome | isolation source: viral particles purified by filtration and ultracentrifugation from about... | place: USA: Tennessee
TGGGGCTTTGTAATAGGGATGGGATTTAGCATGCTTCTTGGATTAGCAACTTATCTGATGACACGGCGAGAACAGCGGAAACGAACAGCATTATTTGCTGAATTGGTTCATCGAAATTGTTCTAGTGATCCGCAAGACATAGAAAAGATAGTTGGCGAGATGCTGACTAAAGCTAAAAAGGACATTTAATGAACCTAAAACAGAAAGTGACAGCAGTTGCAAGTGCCGGTGCGGTAAGTATTGCGCTAACAGTGATTGGTTACTTTGAGGGAGTGCGTTATGAACCATACCGTGATGTTGCTGGAATTCTGACGGTTTGTTATGGCCACACTGGAAATGACATTATTCAAGGCAAGACATACACACAGCAAGAATGTGACGAGTTACTGCAGAAAGACTTTATTAGAACGCAACAACAAGTTGATGTTCTAGTTAAAGTGCCGGTAGATGATAAAACAAAAGCCTCTTTATATTCCTTTGCTTTCAATGTTGGCACCACAGCTTTTGCACGTTCTACATTGCTTAAGAAATTAAATGCTGGTGATCAGAATGGCGCTTGTGAAGAAATGAAACGCTGGGTTTATGCTGGTGGAAAGGTGTGGCGAGGGTTGGTCAGTCGTAGAGAGGCGGAGTCAGCATTATGCAATGGAAGCCTTTAATCATCATCGTCGGTTTTATACTTACATTACTCATCTCGGTTGCTGGTGGCATTTATCTCTCAATTGATAATTCATGTGTTAATGATAAAGCCAGTTTAGACAAACGCTGTCAGATTGCTCTCTCACATCATCGGTACTAATTATGAAGCATTGGAAACTTTACATTGTCATTATGATAGTGGGGACTGTTGCTGGTGGTTGCGTGCTGATTAATGCACAGGCGAAAAGAATTAACACACTGACAGAAAACAACAAAGAACTTACTACCGCACTCGAAGAGCAGAAGGATATCAATACTGACTATCAAGTACGCATAGAGCGACTAAATCAACTTGATACAAGGCGCACACAGGAGCTTATTAATGCAAAAAATGAAATTAGTCGCTTGCGTGATATTAGTGAGCGTAATCCTGACAGGGTGTACATTAAAGCCGAGTGTCCAGAAAGCACCACCACTTCCACCGCCAGCATGGATGATGCAACCACCGCCCGACCTACAGACACCGCTATCAGAAATTATTGGTTACTCAGAGAGCGAATTGCAGAGTCAGAACAGATGATTAAAGGGTTGCAGGATTATATCAAACAAGAATGCATGGAATAAAAAAGCCCAGCATGGGAGGCTGGGCAATACTAGCAAGATATCAATTAAAGTATAGCGATAGCTACTTAGTATAGCTTAAGTAGGTATATATACCAGATTGATTATTCTTATTTATCTTCTACTTAAATAAACAGCACAATATAAAAATAACCCTGTGAGTTTGATTTCACAGGGTGGCTGAATTTAAGCAAAAAATAAATACTCATTAATCATACTGCTATTTTTATTTCGTGCCAATAGAAGAAGGCGTAGCGTTGTCGCTGTCTCCTATGTTAGCCATGACCTGTTTTATTCTCGACAGATAGCGCATAGTGAGAGTCAAAAACAATGAATACCACCATTTGTTATTTTTCGGTCATTATCAGCAACGTCAGCTGTAGGTAGAAGAAAGGGCGTGACAACCGGAGAGACGAGTACAATTCATAAGAGTCAATCACAAAGCCTATTTTAACGAATGGGCTTTTTAATAGGCTAAGGAGATAAACACAATGGCAAAACCGGATTGGGGGATGCTACAACAACAGTTCCTCGCCGAACATGCTATAACAGGAATATCCCCTAAAGAGTGGTGCGAACTAAAGGAACTAAACTACGCAACAGCCCGACGATATATCAAAATATCCAGTGCGCAGAATGCGCAAAAAACTGCGCACAAGAAATTGCGCACTGCGCAGAAAAAAGAAAGCGCAAAAGAGCCAATGCGCAATAGTGATATACCCACTGCGCAGAGTAATGAATCCAGTAATGCGCATGATGATCAAAACACCTTTAGTCTGCGCAATTACGGGCTAACTGAGTTACAGGCTAAATTCGTTAATGAATACCTTATTGACCTAAATAGGACTGCTGCATATAAGCGTGCTGGTGGTAAATGTGAAGGAAATACGGCATACGCAAGCGCAAGTCGGATGTATAGAAATGTTAAGGTTAATCGGGCAATCACTGACGCATTAGCAGAACGGGAACGCAGAACAGAGATAACTCAAGATGCTGTATTAAAAATATGGTGGGATATCGCAACAGCAGACGTTAACGAACTGACTGAATACCGTCGATTATGTTGCCGTCATTGCTGGGGCTTTGGTTTCAATTACCAGTGGCGTGATTCAATAGAGTTTGAAGATGCGATTAAAAAAGCCGTCGTAGCAAAGAAACCGCCACCACAAGATGTGGGCGGTTACGGTTACGATGAAACATTAGATCCAAATCCTGATTGCCCTCGTTGTAACGGTGCCGGTATTGGTCGTGCGTACTTTCATGATACGCGTGATTTAACAGGGCCAGCTCGTCGAGTATTTGCAGGAGTGAAAGAAGGTAAGTTTGGTGTCGAGGTTATCACTCGTAATCAAGATGAAGCGCTTAAGATGGTTGCACAGCATTTAGGTATGCTAAAGAACAAGACGGAATTAACGGGTGTCGATGGTGGTCCTATTCAAACAACAGGAATAGATTTAAGTCACTTAAGCTTCGAGCAACTTCTTCAATTGAGAAAAAAGGGTGAAAAGTAGTTCTATTTAACATAATGGTTCTAATGCGCCCCTTCACTTTTGAACTCAACTAAAAACACAGCCAAAACCGCTAAAAGTAACAATCTTCTTTCTGTTTTAATGCCGTTTTATTGTTAATCAATTGTTATCAAAAACATGAAGATCATTTCGTGCCAATTACGGTATGAAAGGGTTATTTTTGTCACTTTAGGTATCTCTATGGATGTCAATTTCGACTTGTTTGATGAAGAAGTCAGGAGAGAGATAGCTAGACGTAGTTTGCATGAATTTATTCAGTATATAAACCCTGAATACATTACAAGCCATTTTTCTCAAACGGTATGTGATGCGCTCGACCAGTTCTTGATTGATATGATGGCAGGTAAGCGCCCTAAGTTAATATTAGGGGCACCGCCACAACACGGTAAGTCTGATATTGTTTCTCGCTATCTTCCCGCTTATTTCTTTGGAAAATACCCTAACATGCGTGTGGGTGCGCTGTCCTATTCCTCAGATTTAGCCGGTGATATGAATACCGATGTTCAGCGCATTATGATGTCCGATGAATATCGCGTGCTATTTCCTAAAAGTTGGTTAGGCAATAAGCCTGAAAACGGCATTGCAGTTAAACGTAATTCTGACGAGTTCGGTATCGCTAATCACAAAGGCAGTTATGTTTGTGCCGGGGTAGGTGGCCCATTAACGGGTAAGAAAGTTGACCTCGGCATTATTGATGACCCGATAAAGAACTCGAAAGAGGCACTTAGCCCAACTGTTAAAAAATCAATTTGGAACTGGTACGTTTCGACCTTTAAGACCCGTTTATCAAAAAATAGCGGTGAAATTATCATGGCCACTCGATGGGCAACTGATGATTTGTCTGGTCAATTAAAAGAAAAAGCGCCTGAAACCAAGGTGCTTGCATTCCCTGCCATTAATGAGAAAGGAGAAGCGTTGGTACCAGAGTTACACCCAATCGACAAACTCCTTGAGACAAAAGCAATCCTCGGTGATTACTTTTGGTCTGCAATGTACCAACAATCACCTAAGCCGGGTGATGGTCAAATCTTCCACGAAGAATTTGCTCAGTACTATCTACCGAAAGACCTACCTGAAAAATTCGATAAGGTTATCCATAGTTGGGATATGACCTTTAAAGACAGTGACGGTACTGACTATGTGGTGGGGCAGGTATGGGGCAAGAAAGACGCAAACGCTTATCTACTGTATCAAATTAGAAAACGCATGAGCTTTACTGAAACCTTAAAATCGGTGAAATGGTTAGCTGAAAAATTCCCTGAAGGACGACGTAAGCTGGTGGAAGACAAAGCCAATGGCCCTGCTGTAATCGACTCTCTCAAATCAACCGTATCAGGGTTAATTCCCGTCGAGCCAGATGGTAGCAAGGTTGCACGTGCTCATGCGTGTACTGCTGAGTGGGAAGCTGGCAACGTGTGGCTACCACACAAAAGCATTGCACCTTGGATTGTTGAAACAGTAGAAGAGATCACTACATTTCCGTTCTCTAGCAATGACGACACAGTAGATGCCATGACTCAAGCATTACGCGATTTATATCAGAAGAAAAAAGGTAGTTTCTTCACAACTAGGAGATGAACTATGTGGTGGCCGTTTAAGAGGCGAAAAACAGAACCACTCGCACCAGTTAAACGGTCAGCATTCACAACTGACTTATATCCTGCGCTGGCGCGAGAACGAGGCTTTGATGGGATTAATTTACCCCAACCCACAATTGCAGGTGTTGCGATGGATAGCATTGATAGCTATGTGCCCTCATTTAAAGGTGAGCAGGTTTACGGTGTGCCAGAGTCACAGGCCTCATGGTATGCCTCACAAATGTTTATCGGCAACAATATGTGTGCGGTTATCGCTAAACACTGGCTGGTGGATAAAGCCTGTAATATGCCCGCGCGTGATGCAATACGTCAGGGTTACGATATTGATTGTGATAACGATGATGATCGTGCTATCAGTAAAAAGCTTCGCAAACGAGATAAAAAATACCGCATTACACATCAGCTTAAAGAGCTGGTTCACTTTGGGCGTGTATACGGTGGTCGTTTAGCATTATTCGTTGTGGAGACATCAAACCCGAAAGAGTGGTATGAAAATCCGTTTAATATCGATGGTGTGACCAAAGGGATGTACAAGGGGATTAAACAGATTGATCCACAATGGGTAACACCTGATTTAACGGATGCCAATGTTCAAGATCCTGCTAGCATGGATTTCTACGAGCCAACCTATTATGTGATTGGTGGGCGTAAGTATCACAAGTCTCACTTTATTAAGTTTGTACCGTTTCCTGTGCCTAACGTGCTTAAGCCAATGTACAACTACTTTGGTGTTTCTGTTCCTGAGCGCATTTATGAGCGTGTCTACGCTTCAGAACGCACAGCCAATGAAGCACCACAATTGGCAATGACCAAGCGTTTACTTACGATGGGGATTGCAGACCTTGAGTCGGCAGATAAGAGCATCATCAATGAAAACATGCTCTATTTTATGGAGATGCGCGATAACTACGGTGTACAAATGACGGGCAGTGGTGACACTGTTCAGCAGTTCGATACGTCATTAGCGGATTTAGACGCCACGATTATGACGCAATATCAGCTGGTGGCATCGGCTTCCAATGTACCGGCAACAAAGCTATTAGGCACTACACCGAAAGGCTTTAACTCAACGGGGGAATACGAAGAAGCCAATTACCGCGAAGAGCTTGAAAGTATCCAATCAAACGACCTTGAAGAGCTATTGCAGCGCCATTACGACATGTTAATGCGTAGTGATGGTTTACCTGTGACAGAAATCTCTATCACATGGGCACCACTTGATAGCCCGACGGCTGTTGAGAGTGCGGATATTGAACTGAAAGAAGCGCAGACCGATGTGGCACTGGCTTCGACGGGTGCGATAGATGGGTTAGATATCCGTAAAAAACTGGCCAGCAATAAAGCGTCTAGCTATTACGGCATTGAAGTGAACGAGGCAGATTATGTCGAGGCGAATTCGAGTACGAACGAAGCGAGCGCAATGGGCAATTTCGCGTCAAGCGGTCATGAAGGGGAAACCTCTGCAGTATTCAGTCGCCCCAGCTAGCCGTTATCAAGGTGACATGTCACGACTCATTAATGCAATGATTAAAGACTATGAAAAAGTGTTTAGTGAATTAAATGACGACTTTGAAGGTTTTACGATGGATGCCAGCTTTGCCAGTCAAACACGCATCTGGCTTAATCGGCTAAAACGCAAATGGGATAAGATTTTTAAACAAAAATCCACAGAGATTGCGGATAAATTTGTTTCCCAAGTCGATATAGGCGCAAAGCGTAATTTAGATGATTCTCTCAAACAGTTGTCAGGGGGGATCACCATCAAAACCCCTGCCATGCCCGAAGCCCTGAAAGATAAAATTATTGCCTCTACAGCTGAAAACGTATCGTTAATTAAATCTATTCCACTGCAATTTCATCAACGCATTGAAAGTGTTGCATTACGTTCTATTAGCCAAGGTGGTGAGGGCGCAAAGATGCTATTAGAGGAAATTAGGCATACAGGCAGTGTGACTGAAAAAAGGGCGAATTTTATCGCTGTTGATCAAACACGAAAAATCACGACTGCAGTGAATTATGAGCGTATGAAATCTGCCGGTATTCGTAAGGCAGTTTGGCATCACTCGGCTGGTAGTGCCGAACCGCGTGAATTACATCTGCGTCTGGATGGTGAAGTGTTTGATTTAGATAACCCACCTGTGATTGATGAACGGACAGGTGAGCGTGGCTTGCCCGGACAATTACCAAACTGTAAGTGCTTCTGGACACCCGTAATAGATTTCGGTGAGGAGACATGACCAAACGACAATATGATTTAAATGGCTGGCTGGAAGTGAAAGATAACCCCATCTCTAAAGTTGGGGTTTTTGATTATTTAGGGTTTGAAATTGGCGCACCGATACCCGAAAAAATTTACAAGGTGTATCGCCCACAAGAAGAACTGGCCAGCACAGAGACAATTAATTCGTTCAAATTAAAGCCCTTTGTTGATGAGCATGAAATGTTAGGGAAAGACGGCACGCCTGCAGAGACAAAAGGGATACAAGGGGTCATCGGGGAGCAAGTTTATTTTGAATACCCCTACCTCAGAGGCAATATCAAAATCCTGTCTAATTCAGCGCTTAACCAAATTGAAGGGGGAAAAATTGAATTATCTCCAGGTTATCGCTGTATTTACGATTTCACACCAGGCGAATTTAACGGTGAACGTTATGACGCCATACAACGGCATATTAGAGCCAACCATCTTGCGTTAGTTGATGAAGGGCGCACTGGCGCTGATGTTGCTGTGCAAGACCATTCCGTTATTACCATAGACACAAAGGAACTTATTCGCATGAACGAAGAAGAAAACAAAGAGAAGCAAACCACTGATGAGGGTGCATTTACGCCCGAGCAATTGGAAGCGTTAAAAGCCATTATCAAGGAAGTCATCACCAGTACTCAACCTGCAACAGATAATGATCCAGAAGAAGAGAAAAAACCTTCAACTGATTCTGATCCTGACGAAGAGCAGAAAGCAGAAGAAGCAGTCGAGAAAGCCGAAATTGCCACAGAAGAGGCTGAATCTGGCGAACCTGAAGCAGTCGAGAAAGCCGAGGTCGCCATTGAAGAAGCTGTCGAAGCGATTGAAGAAGCCAAAGGGCATCTTGACCAAGCCACTACCGATGGGCTTCATCGTCGTTTAAAACGCTTAAATCGTAGCATGACCGCCATGGACGAAATGGCATCGCTAAAACGTAAAATTAAGCGATTAGAAAAGGCCAAACCGGCAATGGATACGGGGGAGTTACTCAAACAAATCGGTGCGCGTGATTCGTTAGCGCATAAATTAACGCCATTTATTGGTGTGTTTGACCACTCAGCCATGACTCAACAACAAGTTGCCGAGTACGGTGTTGAAAAACTGGGTATTCAATGCAGTAAAGGTACAGAAGCCATTGCTCTTGATGCTTGGATGCAAGGGCGTGTGCCTGATTCTCAAAAGACCAGCTCAACAATGGACTCTGCAGTGAGCAATAAATCAATTATGGATAAATGGGGAGCTAAATAATGGCAATTCCTAAATCAGTAGCAAACGGCTTAATTTCTGGTGTTGTCGGTGAAATTAGTCATGCAGGTCCTATTCGCGCTGTTTCCGCCATTCTCAGTTCAGCAGATGAAAAGCTGAATATTTTCGGTCGCGCCTATACCTACAAAGATGATTCAGTGGAATCCGTTCAAGTCGGTGGTAAAGGGGCATTTGCGGGGATCATGATTAACCCTAAAGCCTATCGTATCGAAGAAGCGTTCGCTCGTAACGGTACGCAAGGCGAATTCCTGACAATGGGGGAGGTTTTCGTTGAACTAAAAGAAGTGGCAGGAAAAATCAACGCACCGGTTGTTTTTGATGAAGCAGACGGTTCGCTATCTTCGAAAGCCACCATTAGTGCCGGTGATCGTGTTATTGGATTTATCAGCCGACACCTTGAGTCAACAGAAAGTGCTCACTTGGGCATTATTCGTTTAACAGAAATCCCATATCCAGCATCTCCAAAGGAAGGTGAATAATGCCAGTCAGTAAAATTAAGTTTCACATGTCTGGTCGTGATGTCAAAAAACATGGCCAACTAAATATTAACCCTGATCAGAAATGGACATACGGGGAATTAGCGCAAATCGGCTTTGGTGGTTTTTCTGCGATGGACTCCGCGATCAGCGGTGGTGCAATGCAGGGGGGCTTAATTCAACGCGAAATGTTGCAACACGTTTTACCGGGTGTCATTCGTACCGCAACGCGTGTGCGTGTGTTAGATGAAATCACGGGTATCGTCAATGCGGGCGAATGGCATGATGAAGAGATCATTCTGAATGTGGCGACACCAACCGGTAAAGCCGAACTTTATGGTGATCATACCAATGTGCCATTAGCATCTTATGCGCAAGACCAAGAGCGCCGTGGTCTCGTCCGTTTCGAATTAGGTTTCCAAGTGGGGAAATTAGAAGAAGCGCGCCAATCGTCAGCAGGCTTTGTTGCGATGGAAGAAAAGCGCAATTCAGTGACTGAATCATTAGAGCAAGGGCGTGAGCGAGTGGGTTACTACGGGTTTAATAGCCCTGAAACGCGCGTCTTTGGTTTGATGAATGAGCCTAACTTACCCGCCTATGAAACCGCAAAAGGCAAATGGAAAGGCGGAACCTTTGCGGATATCACTGCCGATATTACTGATATGTTCTCGCGTATTGAAACGAGCTCTGGCGGTATTATTAAAGATGACACGCCAATCACCTTAACATTGCCGTTAGGTTTTCGTTCTGCACTGAATGTGGCTAATCCTGTCGCACGCGGTGAAACAGTCAAACAATGGATAAATGAAAACTATCCTAATATGCGTCTGGTTTTCTCTCCTGAATTTGTTGGCGCAAACGGTGGGGCTGATGTGGCCTATATGTTCGCAGATAGCATTGATGATGGTTCAACGGCAACCAGTGCGGTGATCCTTCAGGTGGTGCCTGTGAAATACCAGTTATTAGGTTCACTCAACCAAATTAAAGGGTATATGGAAGATGCAACCAATGCGACTGCAGGTGTATTTGTGACCCGTCCGTGGGCGGTGACACGCTTAACCGGCATTTAATCTTACCACTTCTCTTTTTGCGCCCTCATTTGAGGGCTTTTTTATATCTAAACAACAGGAGAGCACTCCATGCCTCTTTACGCATATTGCACCTTATCAAATGACCAGAACTATACCGTGAAAGACGGGAAAGTGTTTATTGCCGGTCAAGCGAACGTGATGACCAAACACATGTACACACCACGTGGTCGTGTGACGGAAATTTCTGACGAGCAATACAAACAGCTCAAAGAAAATCACGTTTTCAATCTTCATTGTGACAATGGGTATATTACCGTTGAAGAACGCAAAGAAGATCCCGAAAAAGTTGCTACCAATATGGAAGCGAGCGACCAATCAGCTCCTGACACACCAGAATCGTTAGAAGCTGAAAAGTTAGACGTTCCTAAAACCAACAAAAAAGGTAAGTGATCATGGAGACGAGCACATTTCCTTTAACGTCATTCCGTGTGCTCTATCCGCAGTTTAACGGTGTGGGTGATGATGAAATAGATATCATTGCTCAATCTGCGTTGAACTATTTCTCTGCCTGTAAGGGTGTTTGCACTAACGAGCTGTGGATGCTCGTTGTTGCACACATGCTAACACTTAGAAAAATGATTGCTGATGATGAGTCGCCTACCGGTGTGGTGACGAGTGTGACTATCGATAAAGTGAGCGTGTCATTTACGGCACCGCCTGCCGGTTCGGATTGGTCGCACTGGTTTAAAATGACCACCTTTGGCCAGCAGTTTCTTGCACTGATCAAACGTTGTAGCGTCCCTCAATATTTGGGTGGTGGTGGCGAACGTTCAGCATTTCGTGGTGTAGGTGGGCGATTTACGCGAGGAGGGCGATTACGTTAATGACTAAATTAGCGCAATTAAAAGCGGTTTACGATGAATTGGCTAAAAAGCGATTAAGTGTTGGTTTTTTTGAACACGCAAAATATCCCGATGGAACACCTATTGCTTATGTTGCAGCTATTCAAGAGTTGGGCTATCCGGCTGGTGGCATTCCTCCTCGCCCATTTTTACGTCCGACCATGAATGACAAAAAGCAGGATTATAGTCAGTTAATTTTTCGTGCTGTGAAAGCCTCTATTAAGGGAAACATCACGCTGGATAATGGGCTGACACAAATTGGTGCGACGGTAGCGGGAGATGTGAAAATGGCAATTAAAGCAGTCACCACCCCAGCGCTGGAAGAGTCAACGGTCAAAGCAAGAGCACGTCGCCATAGCAAAGGTAAAGCCACGGATAAGCCGTTAGTTGATACCGGACAAATGCTTCAAGCCGTGTCATTTGTCGTGGAGGATAAATAATGTTTGGTAACTTAAATCGTATTGCCTCACGTTATATTCCCCAGCAAAAGGTGCTTTGGTTTCGATTTAAAGAACGGGCACCCGATGAACGAGGGAATGACCAAAATTATTATTATGATCCGATAGAAGTTCGTGGCAGTTGGCAAGCGGTCGATACCCAAGATGTTCAATCCATGGGATTAGATACGAGCCAAGTGTACCGACGCTTATATACCTCTCATGATATTAAAGCTGTGCAACGAGGAACATCTCCTGATTTCCTTGTATTCAATGGTCGAAAATATGATGTGGTGGGTGATGCAGACTGGTACGAACAAGACGGTTGGAAATCGGTGATCTGTATCGAGGCGGGTACTTATGACGGATTATGAAGTTGATGTCGCCATTCGAAAACAGCTCTTGTTGCAGTTAAAAGTGGTCGGTATTGATATCTCCGTTAAAGCTGGTTTTCAATCTACTAAGCAAGGACGTGAAGATAATATGGTGATGTTCTTTCCCATTAATGAAAACGGCTACGGCTGGCAAGGGCGTAAATATAACGTTCAAGGCAATAAAGCCAATCACAAAGAAAACCAGTTATCCGAGAAAACGTACCAAGTTCAGGCTTTCGTTACCCAGTTAGGCCATTATTCAGCGAGTGATATTACCGCTATTGTCAGAATGATCGCCAATTCATTGCCCTTTGTTGAAGCTCTCCGCAAACAAGGCATTGGCGTTCAGCGGGCAAGCGGTATTCGAACACCTTATTTTCTGAATGACCAAGGCAACTACGAACAAAATCCCTCATTTGATTTCAATGTGACATTTAATCGCACACTTCATCCCGATACTGACGCCGTGAGTGCGTTGTATCCCGATATCTATCGTATTTAAGGAACGTTATGTCTATCAAACAAACTCGCTATGTCGATATCGCGAGTGCGGTGATTGGCGCGTCTGCTGTACCGATGCGCAAGCTCACGGCTCGTGTTTTTTCAACAAACCCTAAAATTCCTGCTGGTAAAGTGCTTGAGTTTGCCAGTGGCCAAGTGGATGACTTATTGGGTACTGACTCCCCCGAGGCGCATTTTGCGCGTCAGTATTTCAGCTATGTCAGTCCAGCACCGGCAAGTAAGCCGAAAGAACTGCAAATTGCCTCTTATGAGCCTGTTGGTCGAGCGCCTACCTTGTTTGGCGAAAAGACAGGCGATTTAGCTGATTTAAAACTGATTAATGAGGGTGAACTCAATATCACTATCGGCAAGGTGACCAAAACAATCACTGGAATTGATCTCTCTGAAAGTACGTCATACGCGGATGTTGCAACAGCTGTGCAAGCGAAATTAAATGCAGAAAGCGAGCCTCAATTTGCTAGTGCTTATGTCACATTTAATTCACTGGATAGTGCCTTTGTCATTTGCGGTGGCGTACAAGAGCGTGCAGATATTAGTGTGCGTCAATCGGTACTTGCTGATGCAATGAATATTAGCCACGGCACATCATCAGCCGGTAATCCAGCGCAAACCCCGTTACAAGCCTTTATTGCTTCTGAGGTTGTTTCTGACTCTTTTGGTAGCGCAACGTTTTTAACGGAACTCTCATTAGAGCATGCCGTAGAGTTGGCGCAGTACGTGGCAGGTGAAAACGTGAAGTATCAATTGCACTTGTCTGTGACCAATCAAAATGCAGAAGATTTTAGCGGGGCGCTGGTGGGTACGGCTTCAACGGGCTTAAACCTAAAAACAGCAGATAACTTCTTTGTTCAAGCGTTACCTATGGCCATTATGTCCGCCACGGATTATGACCGAACCAATGCGACAACAAACTATATGTATCGTCAATTTGGTGTCACGTTCCCATCGCAAATCACGACCGATATCGATGCGGATCGCTTAGATAAACTACGGGTGAACTATTACGGAGAAACGGCTGTATCGGGTTCACATATCAGTTTCTATCAACGTGGCTTCTTATGTGGTGGGGTTGCTAACCCATTAGATATGAGTGTCCATGCTAATGAGCAATGGTTAAAAGCCTACATCGCGCAACAGTGGTTTAGTTTGTTGATGGCCACACGCGGAGTACCCGCCAATAAAGACGGTGAAGCACGGGCGATGATGGTGATTGCAGGGGCGGTGACCAAGGCGATTAATAACGGCACGATCCTAGCGGGAAAAACCTTAACCGATGTGCAAAAAATTGCAGTGACAGACGCTTCTGGTGATGATTTAGCGTGGCACGATGTACAAAACAAAGGCTATTGGTACAACGCTCAGATTGTCGAAAACACAGGCCCCTCTGATTTACCCGAGTACGTGATGAAATACGTATTGATTTACGGTAAGGGCGACTGGGTTCGTAAAGTCGAAGGCTCTCACAACTTAGTGTAAGGAACACAATATGCATGATGTATCAGCAACCGGCTTGAGTATTGTTATTCAGGCTCATAAAACCTTTCCCGCCGGTATTCAAATTACCGCCTTCGCAGATGATGCCGATCCGTTAGATTTGCCTGCCGTGGACATTGCGCAAACAGGAATGGATATCAACGGTAATTTGGTGACATGGTCAACACCAACACCTCAAACGGTCACCATTAACGTGTTAGCCGGTAGTGAAGAAGATGAAAACCTCGCTATCTTACTGGAATCGAACACCGCACGACGTGGACAACGGCATGCAGGGGATATTATCACCATGGTCGCTTCGTATGGTGATGGTTCAACAACCACAGCACGTAACGGGAAAATTACCAATGGTAGTCGTGGTAGCTCTGTTGCCAGTGCTGGACGACACAAATCCAAAGCGTATACCTTCGTATTTCAAGACTTCGATCGCACTCGCGCACGTTAATTCTAGGCGGTTATTCCGCCTTTTTTTATGGATATTAATCATGTTAATTAAACCGAAAGAAATTACGATCACCGATGCTGATCGTGAAGAGCACACTTTTATTATTAGCCGATTACCGGCAACGATTGGACGTGAAATTCTGGCGAAATACCCTTTATCCAATGCACCTAAAATTGGCGACTATGAAGTCAGCAAAGAAGCCATGTTAAAGATGATGGCGTATGTTGCTGTCGAAAAAGAGGGACAAGAGATTTATCTGAAGACCAGCACCTTAATTGATAACCATGTACCCGATGGTGAAGCTCTTATTCGTCTAGAACTGGAAATGTTGAAGTATAACACCAGTTTTTTCGGCAAAGACGGGAGCCAAGGTTTCCTCCAATTCCTGCTCAACAAAATCACCGGTTCACTCCCGTCGATTATAAAAACGCTGATGGCTTCTTTGCCGTCATCATCTCAGCCGGTTTCGCCACGCTCACCGAACTCAAAACGTCAATAGATTTAGAAGAGGCGTTTGACCTGTGGGAGATCGCCATTACCAATCGTTATAACGAAGCGCTGGCTTCATCGAAAGGATAGCTTATGGCTTTGCTAGATACTTTTGTTCAAGTATTCGAATTTGATACTCGCCAAGCCGATGATGCGTTTAATCGGGTGAGTAAATCGACCGATGACATTATCGCTGAGATGAAAAAGGCGCAACAATCGGCAACGATGGGCGCTGATGGGTTTACGCAATTTATTCAAAATCTATCCGCACAATTGACAGAGTTATCATCAAACTCAGTCGATATTCATGTTAATAGTGACACATCCGGAGTTGCTGACAGCTTGATTGCGGAGATAGATCGCATTAAAGAAAGTGCGACGGACAATTCGCAATCTGTGAATGACTTTATTCAAAGTGTGATTGCCAGTATTGAACAGTTATCAGCAGGAGAGGCGATAAATATTGAGGTTGAGGCAGGTGATACACAAGAAAAAATAGCCTCAGTCACCGCTAAAATTGATGAACTAAATTCATCAATAAACTTGCTTGATATCCAACGTAACGAACTGTCACAAGGCGTAAATGAAAGCCGTGTTTCATCTGAAACGCTCAATGCCCAATATCAACAGATGCAAGATGAGTTATCCCTTCTCAATAATGAATTGGTGTCGCTCACTGATGCAGAGAAAAAGAACCGTGAAGGTAAAGAGGTCATTGATGCCATTGTTACCGCATTAAATGCCGATTATACGCAATTTATTGAAACGATGCGGACAAAAGGTATAAAGACAGCGATTGATGAAGCTAAAGCCCAAGAGCATCTACAAAAAGAACTTTCAGAAACCGGCTCTAAATATCAAGAGGCCGGAAGTTCTGTTGCAGGATTTGCGACAAAAGCACTTGGCGCTGTCGGTATTGTGATGAGTATTGGCACTATTTTTGCCGAATCTGTTTCTCGTTCTCAAGAAATTGAAACGCTGGACAAGCTGGGTAAACAAATCGGCGTTGCGACTGCAGACGTTGATGCGTTTTCTGGTGCGATCGCTGAGTTAGGTGGTTCTAGAGAGTCTGCACAAGCCGATTTATCCGCGATGGCGAAATCGTTCGGTAATACGAAAGACTCAATGGAAAAGGTACTTCAAACCGCGGATAAAGTTCAAGGCATGAGCTTTGATAAAGCGAAGAAAACACTGGAAGGCATGGGGGTATCGGACGAAAAAACCATTGAATTAATGATAAAAGGGCGTAAAGAATTAGAGCGCACAATGGGTATTCAAAAAGAGTATTCAGGCATTAGCAAGGAGAGTATTGAAAGCTCAATTAAATTTAATAGTGCTATGG
>RWZD01000128.1_pt1 | contig 15363 bp, 15 predicted proteins | sample 2187771 | NCBI WGS metagenome assembly RWZD01 (sample SAMN10531866, study PRJNA481165) | viral metagenome | isolation source: viral particles purified by filtration and ultracentrifugation from about... | place: USA: Tennessee
TAAAATTCTAGTAAAGCTTTCGAAATTTTCACCAATACCCATAATATCTTGCTTTATCCAGACACTAGGAGCATTTATATTGTCGCTTTTATATCTAGTTACTGTCAGCACGGAAGTTGCACTGGTAGGTTGATTAGCAGCGCCATTAACAAGGTGGTTTCCTGCTTCCCAAATATAATCTAAATCAGATTCATCACGTTTACCTGGAGTCTTAATTAACATATCATTACTGGTTTTATCTGACGTCACAGCTCCTTTCCTTAAATTCACTGTACCGACAGAATCTTCACCAACTACCGGCGTGGAACCACCGGTGAACGCTTCTCTTACATTTTGACTTAAATCAGACATATCAATTTCTACATTTTTATCTCTTTTTGAATTTAAACCTGTTTGTAATGCTACTTTATCAGCTTTTTTTATATCTAAATCATTTGTATCAGTATCCATTGAATTTAATCTGTCTGCCAGTACCTGATGCCCCCCTCGAGACTGAACTACTTCTGGGTTACTATCACCAGAGCCAAGCACTAAATCATTTATTTGCGTTTGTAATACATTTCGCATGTTGTATAGTTCCATAAAATTGTGGTTTGTATTGTTTAAAGTCAGGTCATTAATGGGTCCTTTTATTTCTTTCCGTGGCATTTTCTCACTCCTTTTAGTCATACTTGAATCTAAAATCAAATGTGATTTTAAAATTAGATAACCCATCTATTTTAAATTTATTAACCCCTTCATTTATCACCGGGTAATAACGATTGGTTCTTTCCATAATAGTTGTTTTATTTAATCTCACATCATGACCGTTAAAAATAATGATATCTCCATTTTTCAAAGCCCAGTCATCTTTTTTGGTTGGATTATACTCCCATTTAGCTCCAGTTGCGTCATACAACATAAAGCTTGTAACACTCTGGTTAATTTCAATTCTGATTTCGCAATTATCTTTTTCTTGTATGACTTTTAAAGGTCTTCCTGCATTGTAAATATTAAATTCATTAACATTTTGGTATTGATAAATTAAGTTATCAGGAGTTACATCAACACCCATACCAAACGACCAATTTCCATTAGTCGGAATTCCCTTACTATTATGCAAATCCATCGTTTTAAAACGGCTCACCCAATATGGGTGGCCGTCTATTTTTAATGGAATGTCTAAAAATGCGTAAGTCTGCATATTATCTGGTCTTTCAGGCGTATATTTATCTACTACTCTTACTTTCATGAGCTTGTTACCTTGTTGAGACTCTGTTACATAAAAAGCACCCAAAGATTTAAAAAACGCAAAGACTCGGTCGCGTTTCAACCTGTAGTCTGTTGCGTTCATAGCCTTTATTCTTCCTTTTATACTCATGTCCCTGTCGTCATCCCGAACGCCTGTGGTAATCTTACCAGGACGTCTCGGTATGCTGTGTTCGGTGATTTCTTGACCAATAGAGGACACTTCTAAATCTAAACCTCGTAACCCATACCCTAAATCATCCACTGGTAGGGGAATCGGGTTAAAGTTTAAATCGTATATTTTAAAAAAATCTTGCATCAGTATGCACCCCCTGGTCTACCTGTAAAAATGCCATGTTTAGCAGATTCCCTTGAATCTCTCTTGTCATAAGAACGTTTAATGTCCCCCTCAGTCAAAACAGGCTTAGCTTCAATATTACGGCTGGATAATACAAGTTCAGTTAAGAGTTCTACTTGCCGTCTAAGCAATGATATTTCTTCTGATCTATCATAATCATATTGCCGGTTATCATTTCCAGAAACATTTGGCAGCTGGTGAGGGCGTTTGTTTCCAGATATCTCTTTGCCAGCCAAGGCTAGTAGTTTCATAGCTTCTGTACGGCGTGATGGATCAGTAGGAATAATCCATTCTGGCCAACCTTCCTCACCTAAATGGTATAACCCATTATTAACTAAGCCACCTGTACCAAACTTACGGCCACCTCTTGGTCCCCATCCACGCTTACCATAAGGAAGGTCTCTTCTCCATGTACGGTTGTTGAAGAAAGCCAACAGCTGGTGATAACCGTCAAAAATGTTTCCGAATCCTTTAACCTTATAGGCGTTAAAAGTTTGCGGGATATACTGCAATAAACCTTTTGCCGGGTTGTTATTAGCCATATTGACATCCCATACTGCAGACGATTGTATAATACGCTGATTACCGCCTGATTCACGCTGTATCTGCGCCAGTATGCCATTAACTTCCGCATTTGTTACTTTCTCACGCATCTGTGCTGCAGCTCGTCTGATTGGCAGCGCCCATCCACCGACATTAGATATGCCAGCACCTAAACCAACACCAGTTCCTGAGCTAAACATGTTGTCTATTTTCTTTTTAAGGTATTCTACGCCGCCATCTTTTGCCTTTTTAAATCCTCTTACAGGAACGTCTTTTAATGCTCCAATAAATTTTTGTGGATATATTCCTAAAAATTCTAGTGCTTTTGTTAAGAGCTTGGATGGATTTTCCACGTAGTCCCAAACATCAAAGGCAGTCTTTTTGGTCTTTCCAGCGATATTTCCTGCCATATCTTTAGTCCTACCCCAAACATTTCCTAAAGCATTTTTAATACTGTCACCAATACCACCGGCATAAGCAGGCATTTTAAGATACTCTTTTGTATCAATAGCTGACAATACCTGTGTTCCTTTAGGCATGTTTGGCATTAATGTTGGTTTAGCTGGTGATAAAAATTCCTTACCGTTAGGTAACCGGACTAATTCTCTTCCTGCGTTTCTTCCTCGACCATCACCTACCCATGCTGGACCATCTTCTGGGTGTCCTTCGGTACCGTGAGCATACCCTACTATAGATGCAGCTGCACCACCCACAGAAACTTTTTTATTAGCCCAATAACCTACTTTTGTTTTTATTCCCAATTTATCCAAAACCCAGTTGATTCCGGTAATTACACCGTTTATTCCTTTTGCAAGAGTATCAATCATTGTATTGCCAATGTTTCCAAAAGCTGTCTTAACTTTACCAATGGTTTTGGCTATGCCGTCTGCCATTTTGCCAGGCATGTCTTTTACATTTTGCACCATTTTCTGAATCCAACCAGACACATCATCCCGAAGATTACTAAACGTACCCGACACACTTGTTTTTAAATTTGAAAATCGATCTTTAACATTCTGAACGATATTTTTAACCGGATTCCAAATTTTATCTTTTACTGCATTCCAGAGCCTTTGAGCTGTATCACGAATTGTAGTAAAAATATTGGACGTACTTTCTTTCATTCCGGTGAATCTATTTTTAACGAAATCAACAATTCCCTTAATGACGTTTTTAAAGAAACTAAATACATTATTCCAAAGGGATGTTATGAAATCTTTGATGCCGTTGAAAATAGTTTTGATTATATTCCACAGACCTGTGAAACTATTTTTTACAAAGGTAACAATGGTCGATATTATTTTGCTGAAGAATGACCATATTGCGTTCCAGATTGTTGATATCACTTTCCAAATTGTTTGCGTTATGGAGCCAACAGTATTGCTCATGGTAGTGAAACTACTTCGAACAAAACCAACAATCCAAGTAATCACTGCGGAAAATAGATTACTTATACCAGTCCACATTGATTTAAAAAGACCAGCAAAGCCTTTGATAAACAGCATACCGCCTTTGATGATTCGACCAAAGAAAGATACCTGGATAAAGTTCCATACAAACTTCACTGCACCCGAAAGGATGTTTTTAACTGCATCCCACATTTCAGACCAGTTTCCAGTAAATAAAGCGCTGAAAAATTGTATCAACCCAGTTATAACCTTTAGTGCTCCGTCTATAGTTCCTTTTATAGCATTCCAAGTTTCGATAACGATAAATTTAACTACTGGCCAGACAACAGTCATGATTTTTTCTATTACGGACATAGTAGCTTTAATAATTTTTTGGATATATGGAAAGACTATCTTTGCTCCTTTGCTCAAACCATTTATAGCCCCTAGGGCTACCTTAGATATTTTTGGCCAAACAACATTCCAGCCGATGGATATTTTATCAAGTGCCCATTTGATGGATGTGTATATACCTGATGAAAATTTCTTTATTCCATTCCAGACGACTGTGGCAGTACCAAGCACAACAGTCTTAATAAAACCCCACACATTTTTAGCAGCCTGCTGGATCATATCTCCATGTTCATTCCAAAAATCTGTAAGTCTGCCCCACACACTCATTGCATATGAAACCACAGCAGAAACCGCTGTAGATACATTAGACTTTACTGCATTAAATACGGATGTTGCTTTTGATAAAATGCTATCGCCATTTTTATTCCACCAATTAATCAGGCCGCCCCATATTTTTTTAACAAAACCAACGGCAGTCGAAATGCCCTCTGATATGCCATCTTTTATTTTTCCGAAGATACCTACCGCTTTATTTAACATCTTCCCGGAGCTTGAACCGAACCAAGAAGTTAAACTAGACCAAGCGTTTTTAATAAAATCAGTAAAGGATTTTATATATGGAGCAACAAACTCTGTTAGATTCCCCCATACATTACTGATTACTTCGGTTACTTTTGATAGTGCATTACCAACAATTTCAGAGACAGATTCGAAAGTATTCTTAATAAATGGAATTACCTTGTTCTGTAAAATATCCTTTGTGCTGTCGTATATGCCCGTGAAGACTTCAACCACTTTATCAATTGCAGGCTTTAAGAATTCATAAATTGTGATTCCTAAATCTTTAAAAAAGGTTCCTATACTTTGGATAAGGTTTCGGAACTTCTCTGACTTTTTATATGCCGTAACGAATGCACTACCTAATGCTAATACCCCGGTGATAATCCAACCGATAGGACCGGTCAATACTCCAATTGCTCTGGATAAGAAACCGATATTCAAAGTGAATTTACCAAACCTTTTTATCAGTCCACCAATCCATTTAAACAGACCACCAAATGGCGCAACGACTTTACCAATTGCGACAGATAGTCCGCCAAACGCAGAGGAAACACTGCCAACAAATATAACTAGTTTACCTAAAACCAAAAGTACTGGTCCAATCCCGACAGCTGCTACACTTCCAAATATTGCAAACTTTTTAATCAAATCCTGCATAAATGGAGACAAACCATCATACGTTTCTTTTAATGCTTTTGCTTTATCTATAACACCGGTGAAAAATTTACCAAATTTTACTCCAGCTTTTTCAGCAAAGTCCCCCATTGTATCTATACGACCAGTAAAATCAACAATTAAAGGTTTTAGTTGAGAGAAAAATCCTCCACCTTTACCACCTGCATCTAAAAAGGAAGCTCCCAAACGACTAACAGCTGCCCACATATTTGCAAGACCTGCAGTAAAGGATTCTTCACCGATTTTTTGTGCTGCTCCGCCAATATTATTTTCAATAGCTTTCATCAACATTTCAGACGATATTTTACCATCTGAAGCCAAGTTAGTTACTTCTTCTGCTGCAACGCCTGCCTCTTTCGCTAACCATTGATAAACTGGCAATCCTCTATCAGATAATTGCTGTAACTCACCGTTATAGGCTTTATTTGAGGTCTTTACTTTATTTAAGACCGCTCCCATTTCACTCATACTTGATCCAGCTATTGCAGCAGCATCACCAGTGGTTGATAAGTACTTTGTCAATTCTTTCCCCGGTTCTACTCCTGCAGCAACTGCATTGGCAGCTGTGGTTGCAGCTTCACCCATACCAAAAGATGTTCCGCGAACCGCATCAAGGGCAGACTCCATGATCTTTTCTACACCTTCAGCATCATGACCTAGGCCTTTTAATTTAGCTTGTGCGGTATCAATGCCGATTAGTCTATCAAAACCTTTAACAAGTGCTATACCGGTTAACGCAGACACAGCGCCCAAAGCTGGCATGGTGATTTTTTTGGTTAATTGTCCACCGATATCCGACATTTGAGTACCGATACCTTTTAATTTGCTTCCGAAATCTTTTAATCCTTTACCAGCCTTAGTCCATCCACTATTTGCAATAGCTTGTTCTTTCTTTAAGTTCGTAAGTTCATTTTTTGTGCGTTGAATATATCTCTCAAGATTGTTTAAAGATGCAGCTTGATTATTGTATTCACGAGCAGCCTTTTCGGCTTGTTTGGAACCTTCGCCGTGCTCCCTGACCATTTTTTCATATTCAGACTTTGCCTCTTTTACGACTGATTTTTGAACTTCAAGTTTTTTATTTAAGCCATCAAGTCTTGTTTCATATTTACCTATTGACTTATCAGAGCGATCAAAAGAAGACATATTCTTCTTCATTTCGCTGTTTACAGTTCTTATTTTGTCTTTTAAGCCAGTTAAGCCGCGCTCTACACGTAGTGTTTCTAAATCCAGTCCAATACTTAATCCTTCGATTTTTTCCAAATAGCATATACCTCCTTTCTATCAAGGTAGGTCTAAAACTGAAGTAACTCGTTTGGGTTTATTTTTTTCTTCTAAGATGTCTAAAACGAAAGTAAAGGGCATATTTAGAAATTCATTAACGTCTTTACCTTGTTCTGTCCATTCTCGAATGAGCTTGTCCATATATTCCTTTTGTTTAGCGAAAGAAAAATCCTCATCCGTTAATTCTTCTTCTCCAGGAACTTTTTTGTTTCGTCATTTTGGTGACCTTGTGCAATAAATAACACTTGATCCTGTAACATGTTCATATAGTCAGGTCCATGAAATCTCTTGCGTAAATCACTGGAAGTAAATTGTCCAGCATATAATTTATTTACAACAAATTTTTCAAGCATCTCTGCAGATTCTTTTTCTTTTAATTTCTTTGCTTTTTCTTCATCTTGCATCTGATCAGCTAAATCAAGCGCTTCATACGTTACCTCAGCTGGTAAAAACGGAGAAGTCCAGTACGTGTCGAATTGGATTTCTGCACCTTTCATTGCCTCTTTTGGATTTTTTACAAGTTTAATCATATTTCTTTTTAAGTTAGCCATTTTATCTATCTCCTCTATTTTTAGTTAATAAAAACGGAGCAGAATTAAACTGCTCCGATGTTTGTTAAATCCCTGAGCTTAATTTAACCCCAGGTTAGTGATATCGTTTCGTCAGTCCTGGAATCTAAATTAAGATTTACGGGTGTATTAGGGGGTTTCTGGTTCTTCCGGTTCTGTTTCAGAGTCAGGATAAGGTTTGCCAAAGATTGCTTGGAAAATCTCATCTCGTACCTCTGTTTCTCCCGGAGCATCCTCCCCACTTAAGCGCATCACACGTTCGTTTTGAATTACGCGTGACATAAACTCTCCTTCTACTTCTTCATTACCAAATTCTATTGATTCTTCTTTAGTCGTTCCGCTTACAGAAGGCATTGTGAATTTTCCTTTTGCCAAACCATACCACCCTTTGCCACCGTCTTGATCTTCGATAGTAAAAACAATCGCTACATAAGGTGGATTGGAATCTGGACCATAAGAGCTTAACTTTCCAATCTTTTTCAATCCGAAAATTTTATCTTTGTCCTCTTGAGGTATCTTATGGAATGAACCACTTACTGTCATAGGGCCATTTGATGTAGCCATTTCGGCAACTTCGCCATCACCAAATGCTTTTGCAATTTCTTGCTGTGCTTCCACAGTAATTTCCTTTAAAAATTTTACGCGCTCAATGTTATCAACTACTTTGTCTGTACTATCTAACACAGCGTAATGGAAATCGTTTACGTTAATTGATGCTTTATACGTTTTCTCTGGCATATAAATCTCTCCTTTTTTTAACTAAAAAAAGACACCTAAAGGGTGTCTAAATCTTTTCTGTATAATTTTCCTCTGTATCTTCTGGCATCCCGCCAAGTTTTTGTCCTTGAATCATATTCTGGTTTCATACTGCTCACATGTTTAAAACGCAACTCATTCCACATTATGCTTCTGATTTCTTTTGCTATCGTATCTCGCTTGGTTCTTCCATTCTCTCCCTGTGTCCACACTTCAATGTGAATGAAATAATCAGATGTAAGCCAAACATCATCCGCATAATCAGATGGTGAATCTGAGTCCACTTCATCAATCACAATAATAGGACCGTTTTTATCTCCTGATTCTGGATACTCGCAAAATTTGATTCTGTCCTCAACTTCTGATTGTATAAAGGAATTCGATGTCAAAATTTTATAAACCTCATTTAAAATGTCCATCAAATCCCCCTTTCAATCGCCTTTCTAACAGATTTTATATATTCTTTTTCAGCGTTCCGCATTGCTCTTGCGATCGCACCCTTACCACGTGGGTTGGGATTATTCGCAGTTCCCCACTCATTAAGATGGATAATGCGGTACCGATTTTTCGGGCCACGCCAATGGATTTTTATTATTCGGTTTCCACCAATTGTCATCGGCTTTGAAATCGTTATTTCATCATAACTGGCTCCGGTATCTTTCCAACTGGCGAATTGTCTTCTTAACTCTGCCACAAATACCCTTGCACCTTCTGATAAAGCTGCATCAGTAATACGTTGCATGTTAACTTTACCGAATCTTCTTTCTAATTCAGCTATTAATTTTTTTTGCCCAGTAACCTTTACTCCCATGCCACCAACTCCGCAATCACTGTGATAAACTGCTTATCTTGCATGTCGGGTTGTACACTTTTAACATTGTATCTTTTCTCTTTAAATGCATTATCTTTAATTTCAATATAATGTTTATTGCTGGGTTTATAAGTCCTCCTTGGGTCTCTCATAACAATTGTCAAATCTTCAAGAGTCCCATTGGTTTTGGCTAATTCAATATCTTTTAACCACACAGAGTCAATCTTTGCCCAGCAGTCATACAGTCGTTCTTTTTCATCTTCACCTGGTTCCGGCCCCTTTTTGGGTATATATTTATAAAAAGAAACACGGGTTTTTAAATCACTTATTCTAATTCTTCTGGCCATCTAACCACCTGCTTTTAATTGCAAAATGATAGATTGCAATCCCATTGTTAATTTTTGTGGTAAATCATCAGATACCCCTGTCCTGTTTTCGTACCAATGGGTAACAAGCATTAAAATTCCTAATTTATAAATGAAAGAACCTTCCTCTTTCACACCTGCATTGGAAAAATACTCTTTTGCTGATTCAATAAAAAGAGCAAGACTTGAATCGTCCTGCTCTCCATCAATTTTTAAATGTTCTTTTGCAAGTTTAAGCAATTCTTCCATTATTCTTCACCGTCTCCAGTACCTTCTTCTGGTGGTTCTTCTGGATCAGGTTCTGGTTCCGGCTCAGTAACATTAACAGTAGCCGTGTCTGTTTCACCTTCCGCAGTGACTGTTATCGTTGCTTGTCCCGCTGACACAGCTGTGACTTGTCCATTAGAGCTAACGGCAGCTACATTATCATTGCTGGATGACCAAGTAACATCTTGCTTTGCTGTGGAAGGTTCTACAGTCGCATTTAAATTACGAGTAGCCCCAACTTCCAAATTATTTGTTTTTGGCGACACCACAATAGATGCCACCGGGCTATAATCCGTAGTGACTTTAATCGGTTCAGATAAATCTGATTCACCTGCACTATTTTCTGCACTAACTTGGTACGTGTATTCTGTATTCGGCGTGAGTTCAGTGTCTGTATAAGACTTCACTTCCAATCCACTGGCAACTTTTTCGCCATCACGATAAACATTATAAGTTGTCATTTCCTATCTCCTTTCTTTTTTTATAAAGCCCTGTTTAGAGGCTATTCCCAACTTAATGTTGCTTGGGTATCTGAAGGATTAGCCTCTAAATTTACGGGCGCATTAGGGCGTTTCTTGTGCTGCTACCTCCGCAATACGGAATGCAGAATCTAGTAAACGTTGCTGGTCATACCAAGCTGTTAAAACAAACAAATAGTTTCCTGCATCAACGTCTTTGTCGCTATCATAAGTCATAGCATCATAATTAATCTGGAAGTAGTTAAAATCACCAACAATAGGATTAATTGCACCATCTGCAAACGTAACTGGTTTCCCTAATACTTTTTCTGGTGGCGCATCGAAAAATGAAGTGTTTCCATTAGATAATGCCTTAACAATTTTCATATAGTCAGCAAAACGCATCACGATTTGAGCATTATCACGATAAGCTTCGTGCAAATCCGAAATAGAATTTGTAATAGCTTCATACAAATCTTCGCCACTTACACGTTTTACATCTGATTCATTATAAAAAGACATATGGCCAAGACCTGTTTTCGGATCTTCGGAAAGCGCATCTTTCTTTTCTTTTCCAGCTAATCCAGAACGTAATGCATTATCGACAAAGCTTGTCAATTCCACATCAGAACCATGAACTACTGTATCGGAAAGTTTTACTTTTACTTTAAATTTGTTACGGCCAAATGTAGCTGTGTCACCTTTCAGTTCAATTTCTTTCGCTGTTTGTTTGTCGTCAATAAAATCATCGTCATCAATTGAATAAGCGATTTTAGGTACTTCTAACCCTTTAATTGCAGTTGTTTTAGCCACTTCGCGCAATTGATTTTTCTCGAACGGTTCATGTACCAACTCTTTTTGCATATTTGTTGGTAAGAATTTGTCTCCACCAGTTTCGTTTCCTGCTGGAATAGCAATCAGTTGCTTAGCCTCATCACTAACTGGACGGCCCTGAATAGAAGCACGAATAAATTCTGCCTTTGCTTTAACCATTTTTTCTTCTTGTCTAAGACCTTCAAAACCAGCACGTTGTTGTTGTGCTTGCTGTTGGCTGAATTTCGCTTTTTGTTCTGTTTCCATTTGATCATGCTGTTCTTTAATCACATCGAAACGTGCTTTAAGGTCATCTTTGGATTTTTGTAGTTTTTGAATTTCCTCCATAGATGCAGAAGGATCAATTGCTTTTTGAGAAAGATCTCCCTCTACTTTTTGTAGTTGCTGCCCGATCGTGGACATGTTTTGCTTTAGTTCATATAATGTTTTGTCTCCAAAATGCTGTAAATCAAGTTTTAAATATTTATTCATTATAAAATTCCTCCTAAAATTGTTTTTGTATATTCTAAATTAGCTTTTGCTTCATCAGCAATTCGCTGTCTTTCTTGCATTTCTGTTGCGCTGATTTGTCGACTTGAATTGTCTTGGAACTCCTCCGGAACATCCCCATAAAGTAATGAAGGCTCTAAATTAGCAGCAACATCTTTTGTTTCTTCTAAAACCGTGATGTCAAAATATTTAGTTGCTTCCGTAGAATTCAACCAAACATCTTTTTCGCCAAGAAAATCAGACAAAACTTCATCTGTTAATTGCTCTGTTCCTTTAGATTTGTAAGCTGGAACACAAGTGCTGGATTCAATCTTATCCAACCACTCCGCTTTATCTCTTAGCACGTTTGCGTTGGCACCAAAAAGGAAATTTATCATTGGTTTATGAACCATTAGCAATGCGTTTTGATACATATAAATGTTATCTGCTGCCATTATGAGAAATGAAGCAGCAGATGCAGCTAAACCATCAATATATGCGTTAATTGTCATTCTTGATTTAGCTCTTTCTAATTGACTCATCATAGCAATGGTTGTAAAGACAGAACCGCCAGGAGAATTGATATACATGTTTAGAGTTTTTACATTTGAATCAAGAGAATCTAATTCTTTTGCAAAATCAATAATGCTTACATCTGATTCATCCCATTTATCACCAGAAACTATTTCACCATAAATAAAAACATCAGCTTCGTTTTTGCCAGCTGATGCTTTTATCTCCCAAAAATTATACTTTTTTTTATTTTTGTTCATTGTTCTCACCTCCTTTAGAGGTAGTTTTTCTATCTTTAGGGTCCATATCAATTGGGTATAAATCACCGGACACCCATAGTTTGTCAGCATTCCCGCCAACTGGTGGTAAATCTTCAAATCGTCTTACTTCATCCGGTTTCATTCCTCCGGTCCTAAGCATTGTTTGATAAAAAGCTGTTCTTGCAGCTGTATCACCTCTAAGCAAACCCATGATATTAAACTTAAAGTAATATCCTTTTTTGCGGTCTTCTTCTGAAAGTAATTTTCGATTAAATTCCTGCTCGTATTGCGTTGTTGTAGGCGTTAACGTCATTTGTACAAACTGAATCATCATCTGTTCGTTAGAAGAATAACTCTGTCCCTCTGATTCATTTAGAAAAGAGACAGGTACATTAAAAACATTAGCCACTCTCGTTTTGGTAATCTGTTCAGACTTCAAAGTATCAGATGCAAAATATTTTCTTTCGAGGCGATTTATTTCTACACCAGGTTCTTCAAATAAAATCCCGCCATTTTCTCGATAAAAATCTCTGAAACTTTCAGTAACACGCTTTTGCTTTTCTTCATCAAGATTAGCATCGTATTTTATTTTAAAACTGTCTTTCTTTTCCATTTCAGAAAGGCTAAACTCTTGAACAGCTCTGTCATATTTCAGAGTGTTTTTCAGAACTTCAATGGGATTAATTCCTTTCCATCTAGAAGCACCAGTAATATGCTTTACATGTAGCATATTCATGTTATGGAAATAATAAGTTCCACCTACGCCAGTAATTTCATACCACAATGATTCGTCATCACTATTTATAAATGGAGTGACATAAGATGGATCAATGGGAATTAGAGCCTCCGGTTGAAAACGAATGTCACGCATTATAATTGCGTATCCGTTCCCAGTTTCGTTTCTTGAAACCTCCATCTTGTTGATGAAATCAGAACGGTGCATGTTTGGATTAGGATTGTTAATAAGAACATCTGATGCTTGATTATGCTTTACATCATAATCCTGGTACATTTTCAAAGGTAAAGATGCCAATGTATTAGACAATCTTGTAATAACACTGAAAATCGTTTCATTTGTTGCCAAATTGCTATTATCAATACCCCAGAATTTCCTGCCAAACCAGTTCGAAAAATCATAAGTTTTTCCTTGCCATCCCAAATAAGCACCAACAACTTTTTGTTTAATTCTTTGGTAAAAACTCAAATCGTAACCACCTCCTTAGATGGTGTTTTGTAACAATAAATAAGCCTTTTAATGACTTGCTTAGGTCAGCGCGTCGCATCATATTCCCCTCATGCGGAGAGTGGCCTTTAATACGGTGTTTTTAACAACCTTGTGGCCTAAAGGAATATGCGCGCTTGCAAGTCTACTCCCTCACATTCAACTTGCCCCGACCCCTACAAGCCTACCGCCGGTGCCCTTAATAAAAATGCTTAGCAATGCACAAAACTTACATGAAGAGCATGCCCCTCACTCGCAGGAATACATTGCAGAATCCTTTTCCTTGCATAATAAAAGCACCTAACGCTTGTCTGCTAGGTGCTTGTTACTCTACTTCCAAATAAATCAAAGAATCAACTGGAGCACTGAATAATACTGCGCCATTTTTATTAGTAAGTATATACACTCCATCTTCAACTCTGACATCACTTACCTCTATGACTTTTCTTTCGGCTCTCCACTCTCCGTCTCCTATTATAACTGCATAATTCAATCAAACACCACCTCTCAAATATACAAAGGCTACTACCTGTAGCTAGGAGATAGATGGATCACACTCATTTCGATTTCATTACCATACAAATAGATACTACTGTATCAAGTGATAAAGGTAATTGTGATGTGATTTCTTGTGGTGAATATCCCTCTTTAAATAATTTCCTTACTCGTTCAAAATGTGGATTCATTGAGTTTCCCCCTTCTAAAACCTATTTAAGCAAATCATTAACAGATATAAACTTTATGTTCCCTTCACCTGTTGGTTTGGATAACATATTCATTACTTGTGTATGAGCATTCAATGCAGCTGCAAAACCGTCAATTTTACGGTTAGCGCTTTGTTTAGTAGGCATCCAGTTACTGTTACGGTCTTTTACCAGTTTCACGTTGCTTAAATACCACCTAAATATTTTACTGTTATTAAAAATTACTTTTCTATCAAGCATCATTTCCTTAAAATTTTGCATTGGACCACCCAACGTCAAAAAGCCTTGTATTACCATTTCTGTTTGGAATCCATAATTTTCAAGAGATTTGTTTAGATAAAGAGCTTTTGCTCTGTCATATGTGATGAGTTTGATGTGATATTTATTAGATTGCTCGACAAACCAGTCATAAACATACTCATATTTAACATAATCACCAGGAATGACCGTTAAATCCCCCGCTTCTTTCCATTCATCAAGCCTTCTTTGATTTCCGTCTTTATCGTATCGCGCCTGTGGTATCCACGAGTGAGAGAGGATAAATACTTCTCCATTTTCCAAAGGGAATTCAAGCGCTGCTGCCGTGAAGTCTTCTGTTTCAGATAAATCATAACCACCAATACATTCTTTCCCTTCAAGTTCCTTAATATCAATGGTTTTATCATTCTTATTGATTGTTTCATTCTCAACAAAAGATAATTCATCCACATTGCTGAATAAATTGAACTGTTTTGTCATCCAATCTGCTCGTTCTTGTGGACTTTTTCTTTCTTTTTGCCAGTCGGTTACAAGATTTACGAAATCCATTAATCCTATATTCGGGTTAGCTTTTATCCATAATTCCGGGCGATCAGCTTCTTTTGGATTATCTAACTTAGCAATATAATAAAAAGTCCTCTCATCCAGATTGTCTTCTAAATTCTCAAGGCATTCTTTCCCGTTATCAAAATACTGCATCAATGGACCATCTAATACATATCCAGCTGTCGTAATGTAGATAATTAATGGCTGTTTACGAGCGCCACGAGATTTTTTTATAACATTTATAAGCTTAAAATCTTTAAACTCGTGAATTTCATCAAAAATACCAAGATGAGTGTTTAATCCATCTAATCGTTTACTGTCGGAAGCCCTCGCCTGAATCTCTGAAAATTCCTTTTCAAATTTAATCCTGTTTCTCTGCGCTTTGTATCTTTTCGATAGGAATGGAGACTTTTCAACCATTGCCTTTGCTTCGTCAAAAAGTTCATGTGCTTGTTGTTCAGCGTTAGCAAGAACGTATATTCTAGCCCCATTTTCCTCATCAAAACCTAACATGTAGTTGGACAAACCACTAATTTTGGTTGTTTTTCCGTTTTTACGAGCAACCATGTCTAGTGCTTCTCGGAAACGTCTAATCCCAGTATCCTTATGAACCCAACCAAAAAGAGACCCAATCACGAAATGTTGCCATGGCTGCAACACTAGCTGATCGAAGTCTCCTTTTGATGGTTTGCATTTTTGCTCAATAAATCTTATAGGTCTATGACCCTTTTCTTCATCAAAAACCCACGGAAAATCATCACTACCCTGTCTATCAAGGTCTCTCATGTGTCGTTTTGCTGCTAAAATGTTTTCTTTGCTTGCCGGGATTGAACCATCAATTAACCTTTCGGCATACCAAGTTGTTAAAAGTTCTGGATACGGTTTTACTAAAATCCCGCCCCAACTTTTCTGTTCTTCTACATAACCCGCCCACCATCTTTC
>RWZD01000129.1_pt1 | contig 15258 bp, 20 predicted proteins | sample 2187771 | NCBI WGS metagenome assembly RWZD01 (sample SAMN10531866, study PRJNA481165) | viral metagenome | isolation source: viral particles purified by filtration and ultracentrifugation from about... | place: USA: Tennessee
ATAAAGCTCAATAAAAATCTACTGGTGCAATCTGTGGTGCAACTAAATTGTTGCACCATTTTTATGTTATGATAATTAAAAAAGGAGTTGTTTTAATTGTATGTAAAAATTGTTTGCCCAAAATCAAAATACTTGGAAATAATTGATGTAGAAGTTGAAGAAAGTATATTTAAAGGAGCTAATTTTTTATGAGTAGAATCGGTAAATACACTTGCCCTATTTGCGAAAAAGGAACAATGACAATTTGGACAGAAAGAAGTGGTCCACCAGGTTTTAGAGATACTGATTGGTTTTTAGATAATAAGACATGTGACTGTGAAATATATGAATCAGATAATATGCTCATGGCCATTCAATCATTTAATGATTACAAGCTAATAAAAAAAGACATTTGTGAGAATTGCGAAGAAAACAAAGCGACAATACACAATCCAGTTAAGGCATGGTTAGGTGAATATGAAGACATTTGTACTAATTGCTTTAAAATTAAAATGCAAGATAGATTAAATGACAAATAAAAAAAGCACCTCTTTCTCATTAATTTGAGTTAGAGGTGCTTTACTATTCTGTTTTAACGTTAGTAACATGGTCCCCATGGTTCCGTTCTTTTTACTCCGTTACCTTTTCCAATAGCAATATACCCATATCCCTTACTTCTCGGTTGTCTTACCCATACATATCCTACTTCATGTTTAACGGCATCATATTTTACTTTATCACCTGGATAGATTTTACCAATAATCTTTCCATTCGGTACACGATCTAAAATCATAATAGGTTCATTACCTTGATTAGATTTGAATGTCGCTTTTTCAGCATACCAACCACTAGGTGCCGGTTGAGGCTTACTAGTTTCTGGTTTAGATGGCACCTCATTATTGTTCTTTAATCTATACACGTAAAAGCCCATAGAATAAGGTTGTACATTCTCATTTCTGACTCTTACTGCATTCACAGATGTAGAACCATACCACGCACAATCAATCGCATTGGTTCCATCGACTGCCATAAAGGTATGTCCTGCTGCTCCTCCTGACTGACCTTTCAGCCCTAATATAACCACATCGCCTTTTTTCATATTCCACGACTTATTGAATGCGATTAACTCAAAACCAATTCTAAGTAACCAGTCATGCATAGAATCGGTATTTAAAAGCCACCCTGGATTAGGTGCTCCACCTTTCATTAAAGCTGTAACAACCATTCCTGAACAATCTCCTGTTCCATCTGACCCATTTCGTGAACCACTCATACTGTATGTAGTACCTGACATTGATTTAAACCACTGGATAGACTTATCTAAATTAATACTCATCGTTATTCTCCTTTGCTTTTTAATATAAAAAAAAGAGCCCTCATATTATGAGAGCTACTTTTCCTTATCTTCTCCTGATAGTTTTAAAAAACTTTTAATCGATTCTTGAAGCTTATTAGGAACCAACACATCCATTCTTGAAGCGTTTTCCAAAATTGAAATGACTTCATTGGCGATATAAAAGAAAATTGCCGCATCACGAAACATATCATTTGAACCTAGGGCAATATCCACTCCATGGGCCACTGCTACAATGATAAAAATTGTAACCTTTTTGCCAATCCCTTTAAATCCAACCTTGCTGGATAAGCCAACTGTACTGCCTCCAGCTATTAAGCCTGTCACATAATCAGCAATCGTGAAGCCTAACAAAACACCTAGTATCATACTCTTACCTCCAAATAACATCCCAATTAATCCACCTAAGAGTAGACTAATCATTCTTACAAAATTATCCATTCGCATTTGTACCACCTTTTCTTTTATTTGAACATCCAAAAAACAACATAAAAAATGAGCCTCCCTAAAGCGACTGTAAACAATGATGCTAAACTCAGAAGTCTACTAATTCCATCGAGTATTAGTTGTATAAATAAGAGAACCTGCTATTTTCTTTACATCACTAGTTGTTGCATTTTTCCAAACCCTCATATTTCGACCTCCATTAATTGATAAAGTTGCATCTGTTGGTGCTCCATTCGGAGGAAATACAGAAATTGGAGTATACATTACTATATTATCCATCGACATGTTTCCTGGAATCACACAAAATGTTTCACCATTAGAAAAATCTGTTGTTTTATCTGCTTCAAATTTAATTTCAACTAGTGTAGAACATCCTAGTCTGGTTTTTTTTATTAACGCAAAACCAGTCCATCCTTTTTCTAAGGTCATATTCTCGAAAACAGGAATATTCCATCCACTATCGTAAGTACCTCCACCATAAATAAATCGAGTATACGAATAACCCATATTTAAAAACTCTATGTCAATTCTTTTGTAATTTCCATTATCTGCACCTGATATTTCAACAAGAACTAAGCTGTCGTCAATATTACTTGGCTGATTTTTAAAGCTTCTTGATATATATAACCCCATAGGCAATGTTAAAACATCTCCTGTGCCATTTTCTAAAGTTTTAGCATAACGACACCTCATATCAATCATAGTCTTTTCGCTGGGACTTATAAATCCAGCCTCTTTAGATGTTGCTAAAGAATGAGCTTTGTCACCACTTCCTATATGACTCGTGACAAGACTTACTAGTTTTCTTAATGCTCTTAATATCAAATTCATGTGAACACCACCTTAATAATTTGTGATTCTGTCATTACCCTGACCAAATCTATAAATATTTATTGTTCTATTAGCTTTGTCAATGGAAAAAACATCCCATGAATCTTCTGTTTCAGTTCCTACTTTTCTTTTTTCATCATTCTCATAGCAAAGACTAGCTTGTGACATGATACAATTGATTCCTTTATATATCATTTGACCATCAGAATGTACATGGCCATTAATGAATGCTACTAAAACACCTTTTCCTTGAATAGAAAAATCACTTTCTATAAAAACTGGCAATTCATTTAATGGCTTATTTATTGATACTGAGGTTCCATTTTGAAATCCATTTAAAATAGTAATTATTTCAGTTGTATTGTATTGTGGTATCGTTCCGAAGCTTCCTGATAACTGTGCATGACTAAAAATTACGACATGCCATTCATTAGATGGTAAAATCAAAGCTTTCTCAGCTAACCATTTTAATTGTTCTCCGCCAAAACCACTTTGTTCGATAAAATTATACTTATAAGTTCCATCCTCGTTTGTTGTTTCAGGTAAATCAAACGAGTTAAGTATAATCAATCTTACTTTGTATTCTTCATAATCCCTGAAGTAATACAACTCATCTAAGTTATATAATTTTTTTATCTCTGATAGTAGCAAACATTGTTCAGGTTTATTTTTCCCGTTTTGTCCAACTCCGTTGTCATGATTTCCAAACGAAAACAAAACATCCGTACTGTCAGAAATAGTGTTAAAAACTAAACTTGTCACTTGTTCAGTTTCAGTTAAAATACGATTTCTGTCATAGTATCCATTAATATTATCTCCCCCTAAGATAAGTGCATCTATTTTATCTGTTTTCTTTGTTAAAGTTGTTGCATTTTGGAAATGCGCAAGCTGATTCGGCGCATAACCACCTGTTTGATGGTGCCCGTCTGTTAATACTAAAAAAGAAAATAAATCTTTATTCAATTTTTCTATTATCTCATCTTGTCGTTTTTTATAAAAAGGCTGCATTGTTCCTCCTACGTCAAAATTATCATTTTCTACAAAATAATTTAGAATACTTATATCATCAGTTATAGAATTTTTTAAAATAACACTATCCATTTGCCTGATTTTTTTACCTAAAGTTTCTTCGTCCACACGTGCATCTATAACTTCAGCGCTATTTGTTGTACTACTAATAATTTGATTCATCCTATCATTAGTATCTTTTGAAATATTATTAGCTTCATTGGCTACTTTTTCATTTTCTTTAGCAATTATTAATGCTTCATTTCCCAATCTATTAGCATCATTGATCGATTGTTGTCCCATAGTTGTAGAAATCTGTTTAGCTTGATTTCCCAAGTCATTAGCATCTTTCAATGCTTGAACAGATGCCTCTTCTGCATCATAAGACTTGTCAATTGACCGATTCAACTTCTCACGACCTGTATTAAGTAAGTCATATTTCTCTATATATTCTCTGGCCAATAGTTATCCCTCCAACACTTCAATATCAACCACATCTGCAAAACGAACTAGTCGATTTTTTCCTATCATCGCTGAATAGACTTGGTTGCCATTTGTATCCTTCTTATCTCCAATTACATAGGCATAGTAGTCCTCATATAAATCAAAAGAGTCATCAACTACTACTGATTCAGTAGCGTGATAACTCATTCCTGTCTCTTTATCTATTTTTTGTTGGACAATATTAACCTTTTTGCTCATCGTTTTTAACCTCCTGCTCAAAATATTCAATAGATTCTATTTCACTTTTTCTAATCGAGCAGGTATCCACAATATCAATAAACTCTTTTTCAGAGGCTAACATAGCTTTTTTTCTGATTTTAAATTCTTCAACACCTTCACAACCAAACGAATAGTGTGTTTTAGATTTAGTTGTAACTTGCATGATTTTATAGACTTGTTTTTCCATTATAATTTTTCTCCTATTCTTGATTTAATAAATACAATTAACATCAATTGAATTTCTAACCTTGCTAAATCATTAGGTTTAATCTTCAGTGTGTGATTTCCTCTAATGATTTTTCCCGAGCTATCTTTTTTCATAAGCTTCGTTAAATCAAAATCAATTAAATTCGTATCAGAAGTATCAGCTTTATTTCCATCAATCCATATTTCTAAATTCGAAGGGTGTTTGTAATATTCAAAAATCCCATACACAATTTCATGAGTATGGGCTGGAATCGTAATAGATACTTGGTGAGTATGATTAGGGATATTAATAGTGACGTTATGCGTGTGATTAGGAATGCTTATCTGCACATTATGAGTGTGACCAGGTAAGTTCATAGTCACAGAGTGAGCATGGTTGCCTGAGCTTGTATCCGTCCATAAATCGACATTATCAAGTGCCATAATCGAAAGCCAAGTGGTATTCCCAGTTGCTTTAAAGTTATGATATTTATATTGATCAATCCCTGATGTAATACCTGCAGAAACAAACATCCTATGAGCATGATTTCCCCCACTAGAACTTGTCGTCCCGACTTGAGTAGCGCCTCCACTTGAACTGGTTGAACCTCCTGCGTATCCGCCACCACTAGAGCTAGTAGCAGTAGATACATAAGCCCCACCACTTGAACTTGTAGAACTTGAAACTTGTTGTGGCGCTGACGTATTTGCTTTAGATGTTGCTCTAAAGTTTGTTGCTTTTACACTCAGCAAAGCATTGTTAACATTCACAGCTTCTTCAGGCACTCTAAAATTAAACTCTACAGGTTTATCTGAATCAGCTTCACGATCAAAAACAAACGGAATAAATGATTGAGCACCCATTGCCGTCATTTTAGCGATTTCTTGTTGACGCTGATAATCTGCTTGATTAGCTCCTGGCTCTTCATTTGTCAGCTTTAGATTGAGTTCACCTGGTTTATTTCCTATATCTGATTTGCCTTTTTCTGTAATTCTCAACTCTATTTTTCCGTATTTTTTAGTTTCAATTTGAACAACATCCATATAATTAAGTTCATCTGCGTTAATAGTTTTATTATTATTAGCTGAAATATTACTAGGATGTCTAAGAACTTTTGACAAGTCTGTTGCGGTGACATTCCAAGTTACTTTTGGTTGTTTCCAAGCATTCAGTTTAGACTTTGCTGCTTCGAGTAAGTTTTCTTCTAACGTATATCTTTCATCTTTCCATATATACCAAGCAGGACGATACTTTATCATTGAGACTTTATCTTGTAAGTAAGGTATACCACCATTTAATCTTTTTATATCTACTGTATTTACACCTTCCGCATTTCCTTTTGGAATAATCCCGTTTACAATGTTTTTTCCCGTTCGTGTTACCTCAAAGCCACGCATATTGTAGCCTTCTCTTATTCTGGCATTAACTTCTGTAATTGGTTTCCTTAAATGAAGAATAAAAGGGTAACTGGTTGTATCTCTTACAAATTCATAATCTTCACCAAATTCGTTAGGAATTGAAAATAAAGGATTAATAAGCCCATTCTCATTTTCCCAAGAATATGAAAATCCTCTTGAGAATACACAATCACCTAACTTCCAGTCCGGAACTGCTTGTTGATCTAAGACATAATTTAACGCCCCTCTAGTAGTTGGATTAACTAATTGATGGTAATCATTCATAACGCTAAAATTTAACAAAAATAACGCATCAAATAGATCATATTCAATGATAGGAACTCCATTACCAAATGTTTCACGACTCTCAACAATAATAAACAATTCTACCCTTTTTTCATCATCAAAAAGCTCTATAAAATCAAGTTGTTCTAATTTATCCACCCATCTATCATTGATAGGCAAAGAAAAAGAAGCTGTAAACAGCTCCTTAGACTTCTGATTATAAGAAATGTTGAAAGCATTTTTTATAGGAGATTTTACTTCTTGCATCGGATTCTTAAAATAGATATTAATCATTTTAATCTCCTTCCTAAATATATTTCCATCGATAATGAACCGTTATTTTAAAGTCCATATTAGTTCCTGTCAGGTGTACCTTTTCGTTGGGAACTAAGTAGAACTCATCAAATCGCTGCAAAAAAAGTTCTTTTCCATTCAAGTACGCTATATAATTTTCAGTATCAATTTCTAACCTACCAGAAAAACCATTGTGTGTTATATAGCTTGTTCCAGTTCTAATAGCAAAACTACTTGAACTACCTTGTAAGATAATATAAGGCTGGACCGCATACCCATCTAAAGTCGGTAGAAAACTTGTTGACCCTTTAACAGGTAAATCAACAGCTCCACTGCCTTCATGGCCAAGCTTATAATCTGCCCTAAAATCAATTGAAGTACTTCCCCACCTCACATCATTTACTTCATGGGTAGAGTAGCTAAACGGATCACTCAATCTAAATTCTAATGTAAAACTTTTTAAAGAATCAGATATTCGAGGTATAGAGGCAACCCTTACTTTAGCCCAGAAGTATCTTAACGGGTCATAATCTCTAATTATTTTGACATATTTAGGAAAACCATACTCATCGAGAAGAATTTGTTTTAATTTATTCAACGCATCTATAAACAAATGCCTTTCCTTAAAATTAGCTAAAAATGTATAGTAAACTTTACTCTCTTCAATGTCTTCTCCAAAATCTACAACACCAATTCGACCTGGTATAAAAAGTGTTTTTGGTTTTGTTTCAGTAATTGTGGGTTCCGAAATTTCAGTAACGTATTTAAAACCTAAATCGATCATATTATAAGTCTTATCTTCAACTTCAAATTTTATCATCGTAAATAACCCGGCTCTCTGTTATAATTTTTAGATTCAGAATATCTTTTTAACTTTTCAGCAAGAAGTTCGATATCATCATCCGATCTAACATTAAAGACTGCGCCTTTCATAAATCCTTCATTATCGATATAAGTCGTATTCGAACTATCAGCCCCCTCAAATGTACCACTCATTGGAGAACTCAAACTGTGAGCAACAGTAGCTCCCATATTCCAACTTAAGGTATCATCTTGAAGCATTTTCATATCAAACAAATCACTTAAAGAACTTCCCATTCCACTAACTGTTTTTTGAACATTTTTAAAGTTATCTTGTAAACTTTTATCAAAGCCTCCCATAATAGCAGAACCTGCTGGAATTAATAACTTTCTATCATATTCAATTGGCCCTTTATGATCCTTAATCCAACCAGCAATTCCAGATACAAAGTTTTTACCTGCTTCCCAAGCGCTTTTTAGTCCACCGACGAACCCATCGATAATAGCCTTACCTGCAGACCACAAGTCAATGCCAGAAACGTTACTAACCAACTCTTTACACATTCCGCTGATTGTGCTTATAACGTTAGGGATTGCATTAATCAATCCTGTTACAAGACCGCCAATGATACGTACACCAGCCGATAATACATCTGGTATCATTTTAATCAAGCTAGAAATCAGTCCAGCCATTATTTTTACACCTGCTGCTAAAATAGTAGGTATTTTGGTAATCAACATACCGACAAAACTTGCAATTAGCGTTACTGCTGCTTCAACCAATGATGGTAAACGACTAATGATACCCTTAACTAATTCTAAAAGTACTTTGACACCAGACTGGATAATTTCAGGTAATTTACTTGATACTGTATCAATAAAATTGCTCATGAATGTAACCACAGTCGTAATCAATGTTGGAATATTTTGAATGATTCCATCTATCAAGTTAAGAAGCACAGTTTTACCTGATTCTAAAATAGTAGGTAAATAGGTCTGAATCCCTTCAAGAAAAGTCGTTACAAATCTAAGAACAGACTCTGCAATATAAGGTAATCGTTCAATAAATCCCGTGATTAAATTCATAATTATTTCTCCACCAGCTGCTATAAAAAGTGGTAAATTTTCACCGATAAACTGGATAGCTAATCGTAGCATTTCAGTAACACCATTCATAAAAAATGGTATTTGGATTAACAAACCTTGAACTAAGTTATTGACAAGTTCAACGCCTTTAGCTAAAAATTCTGGTATTTTACCTGATATCAACCCTAGCCCTGCATCCAAAGTAAAAGTGATAGCAGAATAAATACCATCGTTTAGTCCGTCTTTAAATACGTCTCCCAAGTTACCTCCGAGACTATTTAAAAATGTGAGTAATCCATCAAATACTTGTGACAAACCATTTTTTAATTCAGGTCCAAGCGCAACAATAAAAGTATAAATTGCTCCTGGTAATGCACTTAACACATTCGTTACCATTGGTATAAAGTTATCAAATAAAAATGTACTTGTTGTTTCTGCTAAGGCTTTTAAAGACGGACCTAAATCTTTACCAATTGCCATATTCCCTAGAACGTTAGAAAACGCACTTTTCATTGCAGCAAATGACCCACTAAAGGTTTCAGCAGCTTCTTTAGCCGTTGTCCCTGTGATATCAAGCTCTTCTTGCACCGCATGTATAGCATTATAAACGTCTGATAAGTTATCAATATCATATTTAACGCCCGTTAGCTTCTGTGCATCAGCTAAAAGACGTTCCATTTCTGATTTTGTACCACCATAACCAAGTTTTAAGTTGTCTAGCATGGTATAGTTTTGTTTGGCAAATCCTTGATAAGCATTTTGGATATCCTGCATATCTGTTCCCATTTTATTGGCATTATCACCCATATCAATCATAGCCATGTTTGCAACATCAGCTGCCTTACTTGTATCGCCACCTAATGATTGAAGCAAACTTGCGCTAAAACTTGTAACATTTTCCATATAATCATTGGCAGAAAGTCCGGCTGTTTTATAAGCTTCGTCAGCATACTTCTTTACTTTATCCGCACTTCCTTTAAAAAGGGTTTCAATCCCACCAAGAGATTGTTCAAGTTTAGCACCTTCTGAAATAGCAGATGAAACAGTTTTCCCAATTACAACTCCAGCAGCTGCTACTGCCGCTATTGCTGCTATCTTGAGATTAGAGCCGATTTTTGAACCTGCACTAGTTCCTGCTGCACTCGCTTCAGGATCTAATTGTTTCTGAATTGAACCACTAATGCCCCTTGCGGATGGAATAATCTGTACATAAGCTTGTCCCAATTCTGTTGCCATATCTAAACACCCCCTATTATTTCTTTTCTTGCTCTCTCGAAATCTTTTCCGGAAATAAATGTCATTTCATTCTTAGATTCTTGTTCTGAACCATGAATAGCTGAAACGAGTGAAGGAGGTTTATTATTTCCACTTTTTGCGTCTTTTGATTTAGACCAATATAATAATCTTGAGGTATCGCTGATGCTCGCTAGAATCAGTGTATCTAATGGAACTTTAAATCCACTTATTTTCATTTTAATTCTTGAATTCTCCCTCAAACCACAAGAAAAAACAGCAACCTTATCTAAAGGTAGCTGTTTATAGTCATATATATTATACGTTTCTGCTAAATCACAAATTAAAGAATCCTCGTCTAACGCGATCATGTTAGCGAGGATTACGAGTTTTTTGATTGAGCGTTGCTTTGCAATATTTCTGTAATTTCGTTTGTCATTTTATCAGAAGGCACTATATTTGTATCCGTACGAACATGGTTTTTTAGAGCTTTAGCCTGGTCCTTGCCTAAAAGTAGATTAACAACTCTACCAAGCGCCAAAGGATTTGTATCCAATTCACCTAATTCTTCCAACAACTCATAATTATTTAAATTTTCTTCAGGTATTTCATATTTAAATCCTGATGTTGTTTCACCTTTGAGCATTACTCACCACTCCCTTCGCTAGATTTCTTCTTCTGAATATATTCAATATGTGTGTCACCGTCTTCGTTAGGAATGGCCGTCACAGTTGTTTCATAACCAATAGCATCTTCATCTGCATAGTTAATTTCTCCGACTTCCGAAATTTTAGCAATTGGTAATACAATTCTTTTTAATACGCCACCTTTAAGAATCATATCGACTACCAGTACATGCTCCTCATGTTCTTTAGAGTTAGCTCTAATCGTAATACCTGTTTCTAAATCGCCGGTGACATTTTCGCTACCATAAACTTCTTTTAAGACATTAACATTTAATGCTTCAATTAATTTATAAGTAAATGTGTCTTCTTTTTCCGTTTGAACATTTGCTACAATATCTCCACCCCAAGCTTTTACATTTTCTGATGAAGGACTGTTATTGTTTACTAAACCATCTTCTGAAATATAACCTAAACCTTTAAACGCTACATCTAATTCTTCAAGTGCATTCTTAGGTATTGGTGTTCCTAATGGTGCTGAATATATTGCCCCACCAATCTTAGGTTTTGCTGTTGAAACATTTAAAGCATTCGCTTTATCACTCATGTTTGTTTCCTCCTATTTACTTTAATAATAGTTAATATCAAAAACAGCTTGATATCTGTAATTTTTAGTCTGTGTGTCCGTAAAATTATAATCACTGTTTAACCTGATACTGCTTATTTCATCAATCTCAATCATTTTCTCAACGACAGATTTTACTTCTTCGTTTAATTTTGCAGCTTGATAAAGCGATGGTGCATAACTCTGAAATACAAATGTTGCATCAGTTACATGATTTCTTTTTGAACTACTTGTTTTTTCTATAAGTACAAATTCTACTGATTTTTTATCGCGTTCTAGAAAAACGGGAACAGATAAATTATTATTCAGATATTTAAGAATTGTTTCTTCAATCATTTATCTTACCGCCTTCAATAACGTATTGTTTTTCATGTTGTCACGTTTAGCTTGATAAGTTGATGCACTAACCATTGCATTGGCTCTGTTTTTACCAACATAAACATCTTGTTCATATCCTTCACCTGCTCGCTTTCTTATAGCAGAAGCCTCATCAGCTAACATGTTTTGCATTTCTTCTGATTTAAGTAATTGACCTACACCTGCATAATTCAATTTAAACTTATTATTACTCATACCGTTCAACCATCACTTTCTTATTCCAATCAAGAGGTATCATATTTTCTATACCTTCAATCGGTATACCAAAAGTACGCCACTTTTGATTAAAAAATTTAACTTCAACATCTTCCCATTGATTGACATCACCTTTAGGAATTGCGAGAGTATAAACCGCTTTTTTTCCTGTTAAATCAAGCTGATTAACAATATCGTCAGTTGAGGTAGGCACAACCAGTACATTATCGACTTCTATTTCTTGGTCTTCATAAATCGGCTTATTAAACGGATTTAACCCTATTTGAACTTTATTAATCAGAGTGACAGTTATCCCTTTAATCCTACTCATAAAGCTCAATCACTCCTCTACGTTGTCGTTTGAAACCTAGACGAGCTAATTCGCTCGTCTTAACAAACAATCCACCACCAGGAACCAAAAACGAACCCGACCAAGAGTAACCTAAGGCACTTTCAGCACTTTGAGTCATTGGTTCTTGGTCGGTGGATGTCATTAATGTTCTCGCAACAATATCCACTGTTACTGATTTAACAACGTTTAAATAAGCTTCGTCTTCAGCAACTAATTGATCTAAATTCTTTCCAACTTTTTTAGCTTCAACTCTCAATGTATCAGAAACAACTTCCAATAATTTTTTGGCTCTTTTACCTTCATCGGGTTTTAGAATACGCCATAAATCTTCTAATTCTTGTGTCGTTGCATATGACTTATTATCCATGCTGCATCATCAAATCGTATAGAACTTGTTTTTTGTCACGTGGATTATACTCAATACCAAAAGCATCAAGTTCTTGCATGATTTGCTCCTTACTTATTTTCTCCGTTTCAGATGAAATTTTTTTATTAGTTGGCTTTTCTTGAGGTTCTTCTATGTTTTTAACAGTGTTATCTTCTAGATGTTCTTTTGGCAATTCTTGTTCCACATGCTCAATATTTGCTGCATTATTTTCTGTATCTAAAACCCAATTATCGCCACTAATAGAAAAAGAGCTATCAATGATAGCTCCTGTTTTTAAATTTATATACCTCACCTTGTGTCCTCCTATTCTGCTGCTTCGACGATACGCGCAAATTTTTCTGGCGCCATAATTCCCCAACCAAGATAAACTTCAGCACGAATGTAAACTTGGTTGTAACCTTTTAAATCCATTCCTGAATTATCTGGATCACCGTATTGAATTACTTCTAGTGGAATCTCTTTAGCGTATCCCCATTTGAATGAATCGGCAAAATCACCCACGATTGCACGATCGTTTACTGTATTCATATCAGATACCGTTTTATTTACGTCTACTGCTAGACCCTTAATTGTATCTGGTTTATTACCCCATGCTAATTCAGGAAACATTGGATTTCCTTGCTTATCTTGTTGTTTCGCTAAAGCTGATCGGAATGATGGATTCATTGCCATACCTGTAATGTCCCCGTCTGCCCCATTAACCATTGCAATTGCATCTTCAACAGCTCCATTGGCATCTGCCATATTTTTAGGAATTTCAACTTTTTGAGTTACTTTTGCATCAAAATGATTAGTTCCAATTACCGTTGAAGCTGTTCCACTACGAGGGTTAACTCCATGAAATGCCATTAAATCAATACCTCGTGAAACTTTTTTTGCAAATCCATCATTGAATGATTTTAGAATCTCGATTTTCTCTTCATCAGATGCATACATAAATTCATCTGAAATACGAGCACCATACTCAACTTTGATAGGAATCATTGTTTGTGGTGCTAAAGAAATTCCACCATGAGACTTTTTACCACTTTCAGCTACAACATCAATTTCATTGTCCATAGTAAATACAAATTCTTTTTGTCCATTGAATGGAATTGGTTTTTGATTCGCTAAGCGTGCTAACGAACTTTTCCCTGTTACTTTGTCAACTAAATCTGTTACTAACTTCGGCTCAAATAAACTTCCTTTTTCTAATGTCATACTATTACTCTCCTTCTATGTTTAATCCTTTTAATAGATTTTTATACGCACTGTCTTTTTCATCACCTAAAGGTGGCTCCGTATTTTTCAACGGTGGTACTGATGGTTTTTGTCTAACAAAACCTGCTAATTTTTCAGCATCTGCATTAATACTTTCCTCATCATTGCCTGCTAAACGATCTACTAAATCTAGCGGTAAACCATGTTTTAAGGCAATTTTTGTTTTTAAACTATTTGTCTCATATCCTGCGATTTTTGAATTCAACTCTGCTACAACTTCGTCATGGGACTTAATCGTTTGGCTTGATTCTTCAATTTGTGCTTGCAAGCTGCCAATTTGTTTTTCATAATCTTGATTTGATTGTTTTAACATATCATAATCAGAATATTTATCCCTTTCACGTTGTAATCTATCCTGGATAATGCGGTCCAGTTCCTCTTGCGATTCAATTGCTTTAAAAGTCATGCAACTCTTCCTTTCTCCTGCTTTTCCCGGCAGTATCGGTAATTTTTGTATTAAAAAAACAGCCACCTTTAATAGCTGTTTAATACCTTTTTTGTTGTTTTTTCTTAGGCTTAATATTGCTACATGCCCAGTGTGCAAGTAATGCACTATCCATTAAACTAATATCTACATCATCAAACAATGATTTATATCCAAATCCACCACTTGAACCAATATTTCTCTTATCAGTATTAGTTGTAACGAGTCTTAGCGACGGTTGATTTTTATGACATAGTGTTTTAGCAAAAATAGCTTGTTCCCACAATGAGTTGGCTGTAATAACTTCCGAAACTTTTGGAAGTATCGGATTATTTATTTTAAAATCCTTTATTTCTCCAACTAATACATTCTGTCCACTTTGTCCATCAATTACTACACTTTCAATATCAGCATTTTTCAAGAAATTTATTATCCATTGATTCCCATTTCTTACAGATTGACAGTCAACCGTTTCAACAAATATTTTTCCTGATAAAGTTTTAACAGCGATACTCATTGCTACATTTTGGCCATCATTTCCATATTTTATACCGACATTTAACTTTCCTATTAGTACTGGTAAATTAGCAACCGCTAAACTATCCCACTCTTTTTCTGATATCACAGATTTTTGATTGAATTTAGGCCAATAACCTAAACGTTGAACATTATGATCGAGTTTATCTTCTCCAAGTTCAGCTTCAATTTTTCTTTCAGTCAAATGATAGCCTAATGAAGGATTTGAGTTATACCAAGCTTCAACATCATCAATTTCATGCATATCATCAACTGACCACTCAGCCCAACCTGCATACTTATTTTTATTAGCAAGTGTATTTTCTCTGTAATAAGTAAATACAGTTCCGCTTGATACTGGCGTTGGAGGTGTACCACACATGATTGTCATAGGATTGTCACTATCAGTAACAGTGTATTTTAAAGCTGATTCCTGTTCAGTTGTGTATTCTTGAGCCTCATCAATGATTAACAGGTCAAAGCCTTCTCCAAGTCCACCACTAGATGTTCTAGTTCGAAACTGAATTACTCCACCTGTTTCATATAATTCTAAACGCTCTTGCCCTTTGGCTTTAATCGAATTAAAATCTTCTCCCTCAATATACCCTGAATCTTCAAGTAGTTTTTTTACTTGTTCATACGAAGCATGCGCTGTACTAATCCTATGGGCAGTATGTAAAACCTTCAAACCCTGTTCAAGCGCATCCAGTTCAACAATATAAACAACTTCTGTCTTACCATTACGACGTGGTACTGAATAACCAAATTTTTGATGGACCCATAGACCGTCATTATCAACAGCCATCATGTGACCTATTAAATCACGTTGCCATTCATAGCAGTTACGGCCTGTTTTTTGATAATAATCGATT
>RWZD01000131.1_pt1 | contig 14910 bp, 20 predicted proteins | sample 2187771 | NCBI WGS metagenome assembly RWZD01 (sample SAMN10531866, study PRJNA481165) | viral metagenome | isolation source: viral particles purified by filtration and ultracentrifugation from about... | place: USA: Tennessee
CATGGCAAATGTAGCTTTCTTTTTTGCGGTCATTTCAAAGATTGGATCAGCTTCAGCCGTTCCTGTGTTTTCGACTTTAACGATATCTGCTGGGAAGGTTAATGTTTTTTCAGGACCGTATTTGTCTTTGTCCCGCAATAAAAAGATTGTTCCTCTGTGGATGCCGATGTGGTGATATTCCAAACTTTCCTCTGCACCTGCATATTCACAGTAATATGTGCGATTAGGTTCATCAGAAAACACAACCGGAACGTATTCCGTTGTTTTAATAATCGCACTAACTTCATCAATTTTTGTTCGTAGTTCCTTTTTATCTTTCGCTCTTATTTCATAATCGATTTCAAGAAAACGTTTCGGGCGACCTCGATAACTAACATGATCAATATCAGAACCTGATGCCCTAATAGTGGTCAACTCTTGTTCAGTTAATCCACGACCACGAATATCAATAATCCGAATATATTTTGACATGTCTATATTTTTAAATAACAATTAATCACCCCCTAAACTTATCGAGAATACTCTTATTCCTATCGATATTTTCTTCGACTACTTCCCACGTAACTTCACCGACTGCACGTCCATCTATTTCAATGTTTGAAGGACGAATAATAATTGTATTTTGATTATTACCTACCTTCTCTTGGGCTTCTCTTCTCATTGAATCTATCTTCACCGAAGTTGCGACATTACCAAACAACGATTCAGCTGATATCCCTCTAACATTTGCTAATAGGTTTGTTTCTGCATGCATTTCATCTGATAGATCATCAGTTAAATCTTTCATAGCATTAACAGCAGTGCCTTTACCTCTATCAATTGCTTTAGCTACAGACTGAGCCAGTTGAATATCCATAATGTCACGCAAAGCACCTTCTTTAGCAGGAGAAAAGGGCAAGTAATCACGTACAGCTTGTGTAACATTACTTATTGCATCTGTTACTAAACTCATTGCTCCCATGATACCGTCAGCAATGCTTTTGACAATATTCCTACCTGCATCTAGAAAGCTTGAAGCTATTCCGGTTACTGTATTTAATGCACCTTGCATTCCAGTTGAAATAGCATTTAAAACAGCGCCCATTGCGCCGCTAACAATACCACCTAAAGCGTTAAATACGTTTGATACAGTATTACTTATACTGTTTACGATAGATGATACAATTGACAATATGCTATTCCAAATGCTCGATATCGTGCTACTGATACTACTCATTATGCTAGAGATAATCGACAATATAGAGTTCCATATACTAGAAATGGTACTGCTTATCCCGCTCATTACACTTGATATAATCGACTTTATAGCATTCCAAATGCTAGAAATAATGCTCTTTATTCCATTTAGCACCGAATCGATAATGCCTTTAATAGCATCCCATGCTCCCGAAATGTCACCTTTAATGAGACTCATTACAGTTTGGATAATACCTTTAATGATGTCCCACGTTGTTTGAATAATCGTTTTGATCACATCGACAACCGTTTGAATTACAGTCTTAATAACATCCCAAGTAGTCTGAATTACTGTTTTTATAGCTTCCATGACTGTTGAAATAACGGTTTTAATTAAGTTCCAGCTGGTTTCTACAGCATTACTTATTCCCGTTAACACCACTGATATTACCGTTTTTATGGTTTCCCATGTTGCAGTTATAGCAGTTTGAATAGCCTCTCCAATAGTGGTTATAATATTTAAAATGCTATCCCAAACCGTAGCGACCAACTCTACAATGCTATTCCACAAATCAACAAAGAACTCTTTGACGGAGTCCCAAAGTTCGATGAAAAACTCGACTACAGAAGTCCATATTTCCTTTATACCTTCCCATAAGTCAACAAGAAACTCTGCGATTGTGTTCCAAAGTTCAATGAAAAATTCAGCAATACTTTGCCATAACTCTATGAAGAACTCTACTACGGAAGACCATATTTCTTTTATGCCTTCCCAAAGGCCTATCATGAACTCACTAATTGCATTCCATAACTCAATAAAGAACTCAGATACACTTTCCCAGAGTTCTATAAAGAATTCTACTATGGTAAGCCATAATTCCTTGATAGGTTCCCAGACTATGATCATAACTTCTTTAATGGATTCCCATAACTCACTAAAGAATTCTGAAAGTTCTTCCCATGTCTCTATAAAGAACTCAGACATATCTTCCCAAAGTTCAGAGAAAAACTCAGATAAATCTTCCCATATTTCTATAAAAAACTCCGCTACTGCATTCCAAGCATCTTGGATAGGCTCCCATACAACCATAAAAATATCTTTGATAATTTCCCACAGTTCCATAAAAAACTCTGCTACATGTGACCATACTTCTTGGAGGAATTCAACAGATGCTTGCCATGCAATCTTTATGCCGTCCCATACTACGGTAAAGATAGTTTTAATACCTTCCCACAATGTGGAGAAAAACTCTAAGACATTCGTCCATAAATTCTTCAAGCCTTCTACAGATGCGTTCCATGCACTTTGAATCGGTTCCCATATCATTAAAGCGCCTAGTTTTATACCTTCCCATACACCTGAGAAGAACTCTTTAACTCCATCCCAAAGGCTTTTTAAATTCTCGACAGCATTTGCCCAGCCATCTTTTAAGTTTTCCCATATTAATAGACCGGCGGTTTTTATACCTTCCCATATTCCTTTGAAAAAATCGGAAATAGGTTCCCAGTAAACATAGATTAAGGCAACTGCTGCAATTATGGCTGCAACGACTAAAGCTATTGGATTTGCTAATAGAGCTGCATTCATTAGCATGATTGCGTTTCTTACCATATTTACAATATTGATTACGGTTTGTAACCCAGCAAATGCTGTAATAAAAGCACCTACAGCAACTGCTATCGCTTTAATTAACGGCATCCATGGTTCTAGAACGTTATAAATAGATTTTATTTTATCAGCTATACCAGGTATTGCATCAGCGATACTCCCAAGAACTTCCCCGAATTTCTGCCCGAACTGGTCAATCATGGTTCGCATATCAGGTAGTCCGTTTGAAACTAACATGTCGTCGATGGCTAGTATAATTTTCTGCATGCCTTGTTCAGCATAGTTACCCATGTTCTCTAGCACTGAACCCCAAGACATACCCATATCTTTCATTGCTCCGGAAACAGAAGGAAACTGGTCAGTACCTTCCATTAGCGCATCCGTAACCACGCTAACAAAATCTTCTGCGGATATTTCACCTTTAGATAAAGCTTCTTCAACTTCTTGTGTGCTTTTTCCAACGGCATCAGCGTATATCTCTGTTGCGGGTATACCAGCTTCAAATAACCTGTTTAATTGGTCTTGTCCCACTTTACCTTTCGCAACCATATTCTGAAGTGCGTTAGTTACGTTTTGGAACTGTTCATTCGATCCGTCACCATAAAATGCTACAGCGTTTCCCCATGCTTCAACGGTATCTGTAGCTTTGTCAATTTCCATTCCACGAGTTACAAAGTTCTGAATGCCATTTGCCATGACATCGGTACGCATAGATGTACCTTTTACTATGTCCTGCAATCTGTCCATAGAACGACCCACAGCATCAGTATCATCTACCATAACGTTCATAGTTCTTTCAAACTGTTCCATCGTGTCAATTCGCTGGAAGGCTCCGTGGATAGAATCCTTAACCATATCAATACCTTTTTTGGCTAGAGTTACTAATCCTAGAGCAGCTGCTATTTTACCTATGCTGAGTGAAGCATTTTCAGCTGAACCACCTAAACCACTTAAACTATTATCTACATTCGCAACGCCCTTTGCCACAGAACCATCATCTAGTATTACATCGATTACTACTTTTCCATCGGCCATATAAACATTTCACCCCCATACATACAAATTTGTTAAGTATAGGGGCTCAATGGCTCTCTTATTTTTCTAACTTATTTATTTCACTGCATCTACTGCATTTGATTTCGATTATTCCTTTTATTTTTGCTAATAATTTATTACATTTTTTGCATCTAATTTCTTCTAATTTCATTCAATCATCGCCTTTTAAAGCGTATTGTTTTTTTAGCTTTTTCACATTTTCACGTTGTTTAGAACTACCTTTTCCTTTCGGCAATTCCATCGTACGAATGTTAATAACCTCTTTGAATTGCGTGTCTGATCGTAATCCATCTAACATTGCCTTGAATTTAAACCAATGTAGTTTGCCTTGTTGTTCTATCAAGTCAACTCTATAATCTTGGTAAAATGAAGCGAATATATACTCCGCATCTTCTTTTAGAGAATAAGTTTTTTTGTTATTTTCCCCACCAGGTACAGGCATGGGGTTTCCATCAATATCTACTGGTGTATTATCTTCTGCTTCTTTTCCAATCGTACTTTTAAATATTTGCGTAAAAATATCAGCTTGTGTGTTTATGTCGTGTAAAAAACAGACGCCTATCATCATTTCTATACCTATTATCACTTTTTCAGCATCATTTAAATCGTTATCTGCTACCAGGTCAATAAGTCGTAAAACATTATCAAATGACATATCCATCTCATAAGAAATACCATCTATTTCAATTGAATTATCAATAGGATAAGCTAATTGAAGCATTCACATCACTTCTTTTTGTTCTTATTAGCTAGATATTTCTTTGCTTTATCTTGTGTTGTTACCTTTGTTTTCTTTTCTACTTCTGCTAAGGTAGCTTCCATAAACTGACTAAAATATTGCACACAAATAAAAGTTGATGGAGAAATTGCGTAAACTCTTTCGAACGTTCCTTCACCAAAAAAGAAATCAAAACCTTCTTTTAGTACTTCCTTGGTTTTTTCTATTTTTTCTTCGTCTGTTAAGCCTTCTTTTTTTTCTTGTTTTTCGATTAAATTATATTTCTTTTGTACCTCTTCATAACCGTTTCTGATTTTTAAAACTGAATCATCTGTGACATAGAATCTGAACTCTTCATCACCTAATTGAATCGGTATATAATCAAGTTGCGTTTGAATTTTAATAGCTGTCAATTAAATCACTCCTCATTAAAATAAGGCGAGTTTCCTCGCCTTTTACTCTAAATTTACAACCGCCCCATCATTTGTAGGGTCAACAGAAGCAATGACGGGGCTTTCTACTTTCCCTCTTCGTCGTCACCTTCAGCCTTTTTCTTCTCAGGTTTCCTATCCCAAGAAATAGAACATTCAAATGTTGCATAATCTGAGGCTTCTCCGCCAGTTACTTTTATTTCTTTAACAGTTGCTGGGCCTTCAAATACCTCTCCATTTGTTCTTTCTTGCTTAAACCATATTTTACGGCCTTCCCCCGTTTCGAACTCTAAATCAGCAATAAAACGCATAGCCGCATCTTCATCATCATATAGACCCTCAAATGCATATGTCTTTTTAACACTAATCACATCATCTTCTGGTGTTCCGTCTCCGTCGTAGTAAGCCTCATCTTCTACTTCCTCGTCTGAATCGTCATCAACATTTGAAACCCATTTTGCTAAACGTTTATCTGCTTCCTTTTCTTTTAAATCACCAACAAAATATTTTGTCAGTGCGTTCTTCTTTCTAGCAAAATGTTGTATGTTTAACCGTAACTGTTTTGTTTTATTCTCCACATGAATCACTCCTCATAAATTGTAATCTTGCAAGATAGGTTTACTCCCCAAACAAAATAACCGCTATCATCTTGACCGATTAAATTCGGAAGTGATGCGGTTTTTGTAGATTGGTAGTCAAAACTACCGTTATTACTGTTTAATTCATCTAATCGTTCTAAATTTTGATAAACAGTGGTTAGTGCATCAAAGCAGTTATTTTGATTCTTGCTTTTAGCGCTAACTTGTATCTGATAATTTTTATCACGAATACTGTCAAAATACACTTTTTCCTGTCCGCCTGGCATAGCCATTACACTAATGCTGTCAGATTCACCTAATAAGCCTATTCGACTTCTAGCAAAGAGATCCAGTGTATTAATATGATCGTTTAATCTATCCATAAAATCTAACGTTGTGATACAATCACCTACTTCATCGCATTTTTAGTAACGTTTACCCAAGATTGGCCATGTATAGACTTTGCTTTCCTATCCCAATATGGTCCAGTTCTTGGAGTGGTATATTTACTAAATTGAGTATGGTATTGCTTTCTTGCATAAGGTTCAGTATAGACAATCTGTTTATTATCTGAAGTGACATGGGAATGATTCGCCAAGTCACTGCTCAATCTAGGAACATACTGGTCATTATCAGCATGTACTTGATTCACAAGCGCATATTGACCCAACTTTGTCATGCCATCTACTCGTTTAGGAATACCAGTTAAATCCTTAGTGACTTTAACTTTAAACATTAAATCACCTCAAGTTCCCAGTGTCTAATCTTGTTTTTTGTTGGATAGTAGCAAGGAATAACCTTTTTAAGCACATACTCTTTATCGTTAAATGTGATTTTAGAGCGTTCCTTAAAGTATTTTATAGGTTTACTGTGCTTAGCATCTACAAAAATCACTGCATCTGCTACTATCTTATTTTGATTACTGTCACGGCTGAAAACAGTTGAATCATCAAATCTAACATATTCAACGTCAATTGGTTCAGCAAATTCTTCATTATCCCAGTCGTCAACGCCTTGATATTCTTCATATGAAATGGTGTGTATTAGCCACTGTTTAGGTAGAGTCATGACCTCACCCCTAAATCTTTATAAAGCAATCCTGTTCCTTTTAAATACCTAATTGCATCTTCTGATACAAGATTGTTATCCGAATCATTACTATAGGTTGAGTTCCTGCTACCTTTTGAAACGGTAGTACGGCCAATAGTGACTGATCCATACTCTTTCATCTCGTGCGTACTCGTTGCTCCAACATCATTAAAGTATTCAACTTGTGCAGCAACAGATTTTTTAAATTGATTGCGTCTAAACTCAATATCATCTTCTAAATTATTAAATTGATAAAAATAACGGGTAACACTGTCTACAGCATCGCCCGCTTTTTTAACTAATTTATTAAATTCTTTATTATCAATTTCGTTAAACCCAAGATCTTTGTACTCGTCATAAGTCAGATAAGGCATAATCATTCACCTTCTTCAGGTTCTTCTGGCTCAGGCTCCGGTTCAGTTACATTAATTGTTGCTGTATCTTCATGGTTTCCATCATCCGTTTTTACGGAAATAGTTGCTGTACCTTCGCTAACCGCTGTAACTAGTCCTTCACTGTCTACGGATGCAACTGTATCATCATCTGATTCGTATGTTACCTTTTTATTTGTCGCATTCGATGGTTCTATCGTAACATTTAATTGTCTTGTATCATCCACTTCTAAATTATTAGTTTTTGGTGATACTTCGACGCTTGTCACTTCAATTGGTAATGTTTTAAAAGCAGGAACATCAACACGTTCGGATTCTTGTCCATCTTCGACTCGTACAGCTTGATATTCACCTTCAGCGACATCTGTGTTTGGGTCTAAATCAGTAATAGTAAGAGGGCTTTCACCCTCCACAACAACTTCTTCATCTTTATAAATTTTAAATGGCATAATAGCCCTCCTTTATTCTAATTTAATGACTGCCCCGTCAGTCGTAGGGTTGACATCTTTAATGTCCGGGGTAATTACTCCCCCGACTCACCATCATCTCCGTTACCTTCAGGTTCGATTTTAACAATACGAGATTCATCAACTAACGCAACAGAATAATGTTGGTCAGCGTTAAACTTAGTCAATTTATGATCCATATCTCGACCTGTTTCAGCTAATAAGTTTCGTTTAACAAACGTTTTAAGCGCTCCAGACTTAACAGCAAACCCGTTACCGTCCTCTAATTTTTGAGAACGAACGATTTCCCAACCGAAAACTTCACCAAATGCACCGCTAACCAAGATGCGATCACCTAATTGAGATGCACGTGTCCAGTTTTCGGCAGCCGCCTTACGTAATTTAGCTGCATCTTTGTAAGACAGGAATAATACACCCGTCGCATCTACATCCTCAAAATTGTCAGGAGCATCAATAAATGTAGCTTCTAGTGCATCGATTAAATCTAAGTCGATATCGTGTTCAATCGATAAAGGAGCAGTCAATGCAACGTCCACAATGTCATTGTCAATTTTAGATGCAATGGACATACGAATTTGCCGTTGTGCTTCACCTACTGGATCACCATATCCACTTAGAACAGCTTCATCAGTAATTTTTACCCCTTTACCTGCCTTTTCGATGGTGTATTTCTCTGTTTCTGTTTCTAGTGCTGTGTAGTCAATCGCTTCACCTTCACCAACTACTTCCGCATCTCCGATATAGGAATATTTTGGAACAGTAATCGTAGAACCTGGCTGTCCTTCCAATGTATTGTCCACTGGAGCAATTGCGCTAAATTTAATAGCTTTAGGCAACTGCGCTGAAATCATCGGCGCCATTACCTCCGGATCAATAAGATTTTGTAGTTTTGTTAAATCTGCCATGTTTCATCATCCTTTTTAATTTATTTTGTTAATTCAGCAAACTTTGTTGGATTGCTAGATTTTAAATCAGCTAACTCTTGGTAACTCATATCTGCAATATTCTTGGTAGTTCCGCCTTTTTGATGTTGACCTGTCGTAAAACTAGGTTTAGGCGGTTCTGTCTGCTCGTCTTGCTCAAACAAATAAGCATCAGATTCTTTTAATGCTTCTAACTGGTCATCAAGATTTAGTAGTTTATCGCCGTCTAACTTAATAGTTTCCGTATCAAGCAATGCTTTCACTGCTTTAGCGTTCTTGACTTTAGCACCTGTTAAAGCGTTACTAAGAGCATGTTCAAATGCTTGGTTTTGAAGTTTTTCTTCATATTCATTTTTGGTATTTTCATTTTCTTCCTGCAAATCAGCAATTTCTTGTTTTAATTTATTTGGGTCAACATCTTTCAAAGCATTTAACTGCTCGTCTCGGTCTTTGAGTTGACCTTGCAAATCCTTCACTTCTTGGTTTTTTGCATCGAATTTATCTTTTGGAAACCAATTCCCATCAGATACTACCGCAATTTTGTTATCACCTGCTTTTTCTACAACTTGGTTATACAATTCTTCTCCTAGTAACTCTTTTAATGACATCTATTATCTACTCCTTATTAATGTTTTTAAGCATGTCACACCTCATGCATTAAGGTTACGTTTAGTTCTACCCCAAACCTTGAAAATGGGCATAATAAAAAAGCTTGTTTATGTCGTCTATTGCTTAAAGACAAGTTAATCATAATTATTATTTTTCATGTAACGCATACCCAGCAGTGCTCGTATTATTAAATACAGCTTCACGAGTAACTCCAGTTGCTTTACCTGTGTAAGACAATGAAAAGCCTGTTGTTGTCGGTCTAAAATTTTTCACATTATCGAAGAAATAAGTTTGACCGTTGTTTGTAAATACGATTAATTCCATGTTTATCACTCCTACTAATGTTAATGTTTAAAGACAAGCCCCTACTATTAAAAATAAAGCTAAAAATAAGTAAACGTATTTATCGTGTTTAACTAAGAAGTTCCAGTAAGGTTCAAGTCTTTCTAACCATTCAAAAAGTTTATTTATAGGTTTGTTCAAAAGGTTGCACACAAACTCCCAAACTTCATTAAGCATATTTGCCATTATAAATCACTCCTTGCTAAGTGTATTTTAGGCATTTCTATATCTGGCATTGGTGGTGGATCAATTTTTACAGGAACGTACCAGTTATGGTTGATTTTATTGCGATTAATCATTAAATCATCACATAATTCAACTATCTTCTCCTTTATAACTTCCCAAACCTCAATAATGGTTTCTTTAAGATTCAAGTATGTTTCTTTTGCTGTTTCGTAATCAATCCCTTTTACCTCTGAATACATTTTAATTACTTCCAATTCAAGCTCATTTAACAAGATAACACCACCTTTACTGCATAATAAAAAGCCACTCAATAGAGTGACTTATTCAAGACCTATTTCATTCGGATTAGCCGGTCTAAAGCTAGCTATTTGGTTTTGGCTATTCTTAATCTGTTTTACTTGTACACTAAACTCTTGCTTTGTTTCATAATCTGCAAAGTCTAACCAAAAAGTAGAATTGTCTTTTTTCCGTCCACCTACTGCAGCACCTGCAATCGCTCCAAAACCACCTGTCAATACCCCACCTACAATTGCTCCTGTTGCTGCTTTTCCTGCACTTCTCGTTTCTGATTGCTCTTTATGTGAACCTAAGTAGTAATATAACTTCTTTTTAATGCTTACTACTCCCTCACCATATTTCTTTTCTTCTGAAAGCATTGCATACATGTTACCCATTGATTTAGGTAAATAGTTTTGACCACCAACCACTTCAAAACCTGTTCTCTTTTTAAATAAAGCCATATTATCCGCTCCCTAAACTATATTGTGTATAGTATACCATATTTTAGGAGTGAATTTGCTCTCTTGCGTATTCTCTAGTTCTACCTGATTCTTCGATAAAGTCACGCATAGCTTTCTGTCTATTTCTAACTAATTTCTTATACTTCTGGATAGATTCTTCATCACCAAGTATTTCAGATAACCTTTGTGAACGTTTAGCATCTCGAATTTGTCTTTCATGATAGCGTTGCTTCTGTCGTTCCACTCGATTCTCTTGCATTTCATCATCACTGTATTGTGGTTGGTTGTTTTCGTTTAATCCTTCAACAAACGGAAAGAACATGTGACGGCAATTTATACCCCTTATTCCAGATGGAGTACCATATCCAAACTCATAAATAGAAGGATAGTTACTATCGTTTTGACTAGGCTCATTCATACTTGCGACTTTACCTTGAATATGACTACATATATCTCGTGGATCTGGAAGTGAACTAACTAACACTAAATCAACATTATATTCTTCCATACGAGACATGCGTTGTTCATTATATGTTCGATTTACGGTAGAACGAATAACTGTATTGGCATACCTCTCTAATTGCCATACATTACCACCCTTATCTATAAAAGCAGTATCAATACCGTTCTTTGACCACTTAATGACCGTTTCAGTAATAGCCTTTTGCGTAGTAGTCGTTCCGGCTAATACTTTCCCTGTTATTTCTTCCACCATTTTTTGATACATTTTAGATACAGTACCTTTACCATAATTCGTATTGATTAAAGTTTGATTTACGAAGTTGTCAAACTCTCTAAATGTCTGATTAACATACGATTCTAGTATTTTATCAATTTCAGTTGGAATTGGAAGCTTCTCATATATCTCAGACAACTCATAATCAACACTCTTTATTGTATTTATACCAGTATCATGAATAGCCTTACGAATCTCTTTTTCAGCAATTCCTGTCGTTTTAGATAGTGCTTTTACTGTCTCATTATTGACCAATCGTAACTGGTTCATCTTGTCTACTTGCCAGTTAAATACATTGTCTTTAGATAAATCTTTACTAGTTTTGAGACGTTTAGCAATTAATTCAAATATGTGTTCTTCTAATGCCTGGTAGATATGAGTAACTGGTTCGGTGTACATATCTAACTGTCTAGGTGAGATTTTAAGCTTTTTAGGATTCACTTAGAATCACTCCTCAGCACCAAACAACGAATTATCAATATTTGGCTCTTTAGTTCCTTGTTCTTCTGCTATTTCAGCAACAATTAACTCCGCTTCTTCATCAGATACACCAAATATCTTCTTAATAGCACGCTTTCTTGATTGCAATTCATTTAATACGAGTGTTACCTGTTTGTTAATCTCAGCTTCTTTATCCTCTGCAATGGAATCATCAAACGCAACACTAATCTCAAATTCTTCTTTATTTTTGTATATGCTATACGTATCTGCCAAGGCAAGGATAGATTCAATTAAATCTATCAGCCCTGATTCAATAATAACCTCATGCGATTGTTTAGACTTAAACGTCTTGGATTGTTCAGAAACAACCTCTGTTGCTGTTTTCATAGATTGTCCATCAAACGTAAATGTTCCAGATGAAAAACCCGTCTGCATAGCATATAAATTTAATAAGGCATTAATAGCAGCTATATGTTCATCTACTCTTAACTCAACAGAAATATCATGAATCTTTGCATCGTCCATGTTTCCGGTATTAAATGATTCGTACGTTTCGTCACTTGCATCAAAATAGCGTTGTGGCATTCCGTTTTGGTCATATACCACTTTGACCATTGATTCAGGTACGATGATACGCTTTTTACCTAATCTGAATTCCCGGTGAAAGCTATCAAATGCTGTATCAATAGACCTCATTGTGTCCAGGGCATTTGCGTAGATTGGAATACCTAAAGGACTTTGAATATCTATGTTATTCGCTGTATTCGGCTTAAAATAAGTGAATAAAGTTTTATCGATATTTGGCATACCTAATACTGGCTCAAGCCCAGGATATTCTGTTTCTAATGGTATTTTTCGACCTAAGTCTTGACCAGACTCTGATTCATATAATTCATTCGTAACTGTATAAATGTCTTTTTCCCAAGTATGCCATTCTAGTAATGTGTATTTCTTTTGTCCTTTTTGCGTTTCGTTAAGAAATACTCCTTCTGTTATCGTTTCATTACTCCAGGCAATAGGAATAAAACAATCTGCTGTTACAAATGACAACTTAATCTCGCCATTTTCTGCATACGGTTTAATGACCATACCGCCCATGGCAAACGAGTATTCCAGGAAATCTTGAAACTTCTTATCAAACTTATTTTTCTTCAATACATCTCGAATAAATTCCGCTGCTTCATTCTCATCATCACCGATGGAAATTTCACATTTCTCGTTATAAACGAGTGAAGCCATTTCAGCAGCGCTTGTTTTTGCCATATTCATTGTGTCCATATTACGAGTTTTTGTTCCGTCAATCGTTTCATACTCGATATGGTGCCACGGCTTATGATAGCCACGATATAAGTTTTTATAAGTATCAATTAAATCATACATTTCTTCATTCATATAAATGTCTTTATGGTTTGCTACACTTTCAATACCTTTCAATATTCCCAATCTATACAAACCTCCCTTCAAGTAATCTATTAGCTTTTTCCACAAGAGTTATCACCTACCTTTAATGCTTCAATCCTAATTTTCGAAGATTGTCATTCACGTAATAAAGCGCCATATCACATGTATGATCATCAACTTCAATCACTTTTGGATTCGAAGTTTTTAAGCTGTCCGCATCCCAAGCAAATTTACGATGTTCTTCTATAAATACTTGATTATTAGGCGTTTCTAAATAATAAAAACGACCTTGCGCTAAAAGGTCGTGAAAGTTATCAATCATATCTATTTTGGTTTTCTTTGCTATCGGATGTAATCTTATACTGTAATCTTTATAAACCTGATTACGTAAAGCCCCTTCTGCACTATCTATAGTCATCATGTCAAGGTTCTTTTTGTAAATATTTCTTATTGACTGTTGCCATTCATAAAATTCTTTTGATAACTCACTGGGAGCCTTTTTATTAACTTTGCCATCAGGTGAATAATAATAAGTGTCTAATAAAATAACATTCCTTTTAGCAGTTAATGCGAATGCTCCATGTGTCGTAGCACTTACTTGGTGACCTGTATCTGTTGACGTATCTATCATAATAATTGGATCATCACTAGGTAACTCTTTTAAAGGTTGAAATAGATTCATGTTATATACGTTATCTCCCATGCCTATAACAACCCCGGCATACATCCACTTCCAATAATCCTCGTCATTCTCTTTGTATTGCTCAATCTTACGAATCATTTGCTTGGATAAGAAGCCTTTTTCATCTTCCATATACGTAGAGTGATGTAAGAAGTATTCGGAATCCCCTTCTTTACTATCGCGCCATTCATTTACCCAAGAATATGGATTTCTAGGAGGATTGTAAGAGTAATAAACCTTTACCTCTTTACCTCCCAAATCTTGACGTATGAAGGTATCTTCTACAATGTCAATATCTTCTGTTCCAGCAAATTCAGCTAATTCTTCAAACCACAAAGCCATATAGTATCCTTTAGCAATGTTCATAGACTTTAATTTTTGCGGATCATCAACTCCATGAAAATAAAAGCCTGTTTGTGTTCTTTTATGCATTATTACAAGCGGTGATTTACCGAACGTAAACTGGTCTTGAACACCTAGCATATAAATAGCCCATTTTATTTGCTCATATACAGAACCACTTAAATATTTACCCACCTTACGTAAGCAAACTACATTGCCATCGTTATCCTCTAAAAAATCAATAACTAGCTTCAAGCTAATAACAGATGATTTCATGCTTGAACGTCCACCACTTAAAATGGAGTGTGGTTTTTCGTTCAACCAAAATGAATAGAAGTTACGATTCATCAAATCCATTGTATTTACTTCTTTAACTGTTGCTGTCATCTTGCATCGCCTTTCTCATTGATTTTTTGTCGTTGACGATAACAACACGACTCTCTCCTGTTTCTTCGTTTTTAGTGTCAGCCTTGAGTTTATCTATACGTGCTTTTAGCAACTCTTCTTTTAACTCATCTGACTTACTTACGTTATATCGTTTTAACATCTCTTCTGCAGCACGTTGCCTATCTTTTATATCGGGGATTTTCTCAACTTTCTCTGTACCGTCTAATGTGCTTACTACGACTTCTTCCGTTATTTCCCCTCTTGCTATACTCGTTAGCAATTCAAGCGCTTCAGTAGCTCCCATTATTCGTTTAGATGCTATTTCTTTCATTTGCTTGTCTATATATGCTTTAACGCTCACATTTGCCACTAATTTATGTGCATTACCTCTTGCATATGATTTACTATAACCTGCTTTTAATGCTGCTTTTTCAGCATTTCCTATTTCGATATAGTAATCAGCAAACGCTTGTTGTTTTGGAGTTAACTTTCTATTTTTCATTACATATTCACCAACCTCCTAATATTAAATTTGAGCATGAAAAAAAGCACTCACTTTATTAGTGAATGCCACAACAAGTATTGTTTATTCTGCTATAAAATCT
>RWZD01000132.1_pt1 | contig 14663 bp, 15 predicted proteins | sample 2187771 | NCBI WGS metagenome assembly RWZD01 (sample SAMN10531866, study PRJNA481165) | viral metagenome | isolation source: viral particles purified by filtration and ultracentrifugation from about... | place: USA: Tennessee
TTCTGTAGGGGTTGAAGCAGAAGCTGGTGGATCTGCATTTTCTAAAGTAATGGTTCAAATGCAATTAGCAACAGAGAAAGGTATGGGATCTTTTGATGAATTAGTTGCTATAGGAGAAAAAACAGGAGTCTCTTTTGATCAAATGGTGAACGCCATTGACAAGGGTGGTAAACCTCTAAAAGCTGTAGCGGGACAAATGGGATTAACAAATAAACAGTTGAGGTCAATGTATAAAGAAGCGGACAAATCGGCAATGTCACTACAAAACTTTTCAGAAGTTGCTGGAATGACTAATGCCGAATTTGCTAATTTATTTAAAAAGGACCCATCAAAAGCTATTATGGCATTTGTTAAAGGTTTAGCTGATGCAGAAAGCCAAGGCAAGTCAGCAATTGCAGTTCTTGATGATATGGATATTAAAGAAGTTCGTTTGCGTGATTCTCTTTTAAGAGCAGCTAATGCAAGTGGTATTTTCTCTGAAGCAGTAGAAACAGGAAACAAGGCTTTTGGAGAGAACACAGCACTTGCTGAAGAAGCAGGCAAGAGATACGAAACAACTGAGTCTAAGCTGAAAATGCTGAAAAATGAAGCAGTGGATGCAGCAATTGATATGGGTGGACCATTTGTTGATGCACTAAGAAGTGGATTAGAAGCAAGCAAACCCCTTATTAAGTCGCTTGGTGAAACAGCAAAAGCATTTTCTGACATGGAACCAGAACAACAGAAAAATATCGTAAAGTGGGCAGGTATAGCATTAGCAACTGGTCCAGTTATCAAAGGATTTTCAAATGTAATTACTGTTGGAGGAAAAACAGTAGGCATGATGGGTTCACTTAGCCAAGGTGTAGGAAAATTAGTTGGAAAAGCTGCAGAAAAAGCTGCATTAGAAGGAATGGCTACTAGTATTGGTGCAGTTGGTACTGCTTCAGCTACAGCAGGTGGTATGTCTGGTGTTGGAGGATTTGTAACCGCAATGGCTAGTGTAGCACCAGTGGCAACAGGACTTGTTGGCGCAGGTGGGGTATTAGCAGTTGGTTATGGCGTTTGGAAACTTTGGGGTGAAGAAGTTTGGGAAGCTAGTCAAAGAACCAAACGTTGGGGAACTGATGTTGGAGAAGCAACGGATGAAGCCTTAACTAAATTTCAAGGTTATAGCCGAAATGCTAGCGGAGAACTAGAATTAATGGCCCAGGGATTAAACGGTAGTACAGAAAATATTACTGATAACTTTACAAAAATGGGTCAGTCAATTGAAAAAGAAATGACTAATAGAATAAAAAGTTTAAAAGAATTAGTTAAAACACTTCCAGATGATGTTAGAGAAGCTGGAGAAAAACTAGCTAAGGAAGAAGAAGAAAAAATAGAAAAAAGTTTGGCTATTGTTAAAGAAAATAATGAGAAAATAGCTCAAATTAGGACAACAGCTTCTAACGAACATAGACAAATGACGTATGAGGATACTGTCAGAATTAAGGCTTTAACAAATGAGATGGCAGAAGCCTATGTTACCTCACTTGGAAAAAGTGAAAAAGAAACAAAGCAGATTCTAAATGCTATGACTGGAAATGTAGATCAAGCTTCAAAAGACCAGGCGAAAAGTTGGTTGCAGTCTTTAGGTGAACAAAGAGAGGCTTCAAAAAATGAATATCGAAAGATGATAGAAAATAAGAAGAGTGAATTGACTGATGCGGGCTATGATTTAGATAGTCAATACGCCAAAAAAGTGTTAGACCTAATTAAAAAAAGTGGAGATTCAGCAACTAAAATTACAGATGATCAAATGTCTGTTATTTTAGCAAAATACCCAGAATTAGCTAACGAAGTATCATTAGCTAATGGTCAAATAATCGATGAAACAAGTGCAGCTGCAATCGTATTTCAAAATCATAATAAAGATATTATGAAATCTTTTGAGAATATGGCAACGACTGCAGCTAAAACAGCAGAAGCTAATGCTAAGAAAATAAATATTTTAGCAGATGAGTCAACTAGTGCAGGTGAAGCGTGGAACAAAATTGTTTTTGACCCTAAAACAGGTTCAGTTAAAACAAATGCTCAGGCAGCTGTTAATGAAGCCGCTAAATCTCAAGGTACATGGAATCAATTAATGTGGATGGGAAAATCAGCTGATGTTTCATCAAATGTAAAATTAATGATAGCAGAAGCTGCTATTGCAAGCGGTAGATGGAACAAAATGACTTTTACTGATCAACAAGCTTTAATCAAAACAAATGCCACAAAGGAAATAACTCAAGCTTTACAAGTTAAAGATGATTGGGACAAAATGAGTTTTGAACAAAAGAAAGCTATTATCTACTCAAATAGTACAGAGGCTGTAGCTGAAACTTTAACTAATTTAGGACTTTGGGATAAGTACAAGCCGAAAATGAAAGAGTTGAAAGCAGAAAACTATGACTTTTTGGAAAAAATAAACAAATCTGAAGACAAAATGAAAGATTGGGGAAATGTACCTGTAGAAGTGAAGAAAATCATAGGAGAAAACTATGATTTTCTAAATAAAGTATATGGGTCAGAAAAAGAGTTTGCGCGTTGGAAAGCATTACCAGCAGAATTAAAGACATTATTAGCTGATGGACCAGCTAAAATGACTTATGAAGAAACAAAAAAAGCTTTAGAAGAATATGAAACAATAGATCCTAAACTAAAAACTCTACTTGGAGATAATACTGATATTAGCTCGAAAATAGATTCTGCCAATGTTCGTTTGAATTTATATGAGATAAATAATGCGTCAATGAAAGTTTTAAAAGGGGATAGTTCTAGTGTTAAAGAAGCTGCTAGTTCGGGAGAAAAAGGATTAAACGAATATTCAAAAAATAATCCTCGATTAAAAATTCTTAAAGGTAATTCAGGAAATGTTATTAATGCTTCTGATGCTGGAGATTTGGCTTTAAATGCTTTTGCAAGAAATAATCCTGAAGATAAAACTTTAAAGGCTCACGACTATGCTTCATCTAATGCAGATACTGCAACTAAAGCAGTTCGTGATTTTTGGGGATTACCAGATTTTATTGAGAAGAAATTAAAAGTAGTAGGAAATTGGTTTGGTTTTGAAAACGGTACTGATTTCCATCCAGGTGGTATGGCTATGGTTAATGACCAAAAAGGACCTATGTATCGTGAGTTAGTTACTTTGCCTAACGGAGCATCTTTTATTCCTGAAGGACGTAATGTGTTTCTTCCACTTCCGAGAGGGTCAAAAGTTATGAAGGCTAGTGATACCAGGTCATTATTTCCTAGCTATGAAAAAGGAATACCTTTTGAAAATACTGGAGTTGCTTCTTTAACAGCGAAGTTAAGAGTGGCACAAGATAATGGTAAATTAATCAGTAAGGATAAAGAGCGCGAATACCATGCAGCAAATAATATGAGTGATAACAGTTCATTGATTTATGCTATAAACCAATTACAAAACACAATCACTAATTCATCAGCAGAACAAGTGAGTATTCTAAAAGGTCTGTTAAATAAAGACATGATAGCAGTCTTTGATGATGTTGAGCTAACAAGAAGAGTAAATGAAAATAATGCCATTACAGAATTTACTAAATTATTTTAAAAGGAGTTGGTGTCATGATAATAGAAACGTTAGATGGAAAAACCTATGATTTTGATGAAGCTGATATTAGAACAATGAAGTTCTTAATCAGCTCTCCAACTCCTATCCATAACTTTATGCACGTTGAAGGAATGCTGGGAGATATCGATACAGGTACCACTTTTGGACCAAGAGATATAACCACAACTTTACTCATTAGAGCAAATAATAGAATAACTTTTTCATTGATGCGAGATGAAATTTTTGAGGTTCTTATGAAGAAGGAACCTTTTTTTATTACTCATAAAGTTCAAATTGGTAAGAGATGGCTAGTTAAAGTAAAAGACTCATTTGTTATTCCTCAAAAATTTTATAGTGGACTCTTTGATGTATCTTTTATTGCTATAAAGGGTTGTGCTGAATCAAGAGCAACAACAAAAATGATAAATGATGATGGATTAATCAACGAAGATTTATTCTCATATGGCATGGGTATAGAAACAACAGATGATTCCGAACTAAGATATGTCCACACAGGAAAGACATTTAAAATATTCAACGCTGGTAATGTAGAAGTACATCCGTTTGAGTCAGATTTAAACATTGAAATAAAAAATGTCATTGGTTCATCAACTAATTTTGAAATGGTCAACAGAACTAATAACAGTCGCTTCAAAATTAATAAACAAGTTGCTAGTAGTGATGTGTGGAAAATAAATGGACCGGTCATTAAACGTAACTCATTGATGGCTACACGAGACACAACCAAAACTTTTATTAGTCTTGAACCAGGTTGGAATCATTTTGAAATATTAGGTGCCGATTCAGCAACAGTTAGTTTTGATTTTAAATTCTTATACTTGTAAGGGGAGATGTGAATGTATTTAAGAGACTTAGAAAATAATGAATACCTAATAGCATCGACTTATACAATTGAGGATGATGTAGAGGGCAATATTGTTCTTTCTACCGCAGTAGCACCGAACAAAGTAAATAATGAGTTTATTGCTGAACTGTCGGAATTCTGGGAGATTGTTGATGATGATGATGTCATTTACAAAATTAGAAATTGTCGAACTAAAGGTGAAGGTGAAAAGCAGTATAAGGATATCAAAGCTATTCCAAAGGCTCATGATGATCTGCAACGTAAACGAGTATATGAACGATATGACGGTTCATTTTCAATAGATAGATTACTTAGAATTATTTTTGAACCAACAGGATACACATTTAGAATGTTGAATAATTGGGAAAATATAAAAGTTGAAGGATTTGGAGAAGGTGACACTTGTTTAAATCTTTTGAAATATGTGTTGGAACGTATCGGAGCGGAATTTTATTTCGTTGATAAATCGTTCACCATTCTAGAAAAAATGGGAACTGAAACAGATATCATGTACCGATATCGATTGAATGCATCAAATATTGTCAGAGATGTAGATGCCCAGGAGTATTACACTTATGCTCGGGGTTATGGTGATTATAGGAATGATGATAAAGGTTGGGAAAATGCTAAGTTGATTAGAGAATACAAAAGCCAATTCTATAATTATTTAGGAGAACGAGAAGCACCACCAATCAAGAATGCTAATATCACTAAAAAAGAAACGATGGACGAAAAACTAAAAACTTTAGTAGATAATTCTATCAAAATATCAGTAACAGCCGACCTGGTCGATTTAAGAAAACAAAATTATCCCTATGCTCAATCAAATCGTGGAGACACGGTTTTTTTAATTGATGAACGATTTAATTTTAGTGAAAGTGTACGAGTTATCAAGCGTGCTATCAAAAGGAACTTTAAAGGAGATATCTTAGATGTTAACTTTACATTCGGTTCTGAAGGCATAGTTGATCGATACCAAAATAAAACAAGTAATGCTGTAAATGCCATGATAGATATCCTGGAAGGCAGAAAGAAAATGCCTTTTGCAGCAATGGCCCATGAGATTCAAATATTAACTGGATTAATGCTAAACGTTCAAACACAATTTGAAATTGCAGAAAATGGAAGTATCTTGGCCATCAATAAAAAGAATCCAAATGATGTTGTTATTTACAATGCCAATGGATTATTTGTGTCAATTGATGGTGGACAAACACCAAAAGCAGCAATCACAGCACGAGGAATCATGGGAGAAGCAGTAGTTGCTAATTCCATCACGGCTGACAAGTTGGACGTAAACGCAATAACAGTAGGGTTCAATAATTATTCCAAAAATATTGAGCTATGGCATGACAGAATTGATTTATTCAGGAATAACCAACTGAAAGCACGATTAGCAAGTAACGTATTAGAATTTTACAACAATGGCAAAGTAATAGGAAAAATTGATTCGTATTTAGATTCAGTTTTCTTGTCTACGAATAAGAATGGATTCGTGGGATTAGGACAGGATTTGAGAGATGAAAATGGGAATGGATTTTATTCCTATAACATTCTTGTGGATCCTAATCATAAAATGGGGAATTTTGATATCAAATTAATAGGAAGTGTTCAAGTCAATTATAAAGGGCTTCATGATTTACATGATGCGCTGAATGTGGGAACGCAGTTTAAAGGGCAGACATTAATGATTCCAACTTTCGTTAATTCTGATGGAACAATTGGAGCAACTACAACATATAGTTTTTAATAAGGAGAGTGGTGGTAAATGGGATTAGATATTAGAACATTAACAACCTTATGGAGTCGAAAACAACTAGATGATACAAATCATAATTTTAAACAGTTGAAAGATAACATTGGGACAGTTGATGAAAATGCAGTGGGTAGTAAACAGCTGCAAGAGAATTCAGTTGGGACGGTGGAGTTGAAGGATGGAGCCGTAAACGACAATAAGTTAGAGGATGGATCGATAACATCTCCTAAAATACGAGAGAAAACTATTTACGAAAAACATATTGCTGACGGTCAAGTAACTAAAGACAAAGTTGCAGCAAAATCAATTGATAGATACAAACTTGTCGATGGTGAGGTGGTTAAAGAAAAAATAGCAAAAGGCGCTGTGACTAAAGATGCAATTGAAGATGAAAATATATCGAGATTGAAATTGACAGAAGATTTAAGTGGTTTTAATAACTTTAAAACAGAAGTTAGATATGATTCAAAGAATAGACCATTTGAAATAGCAGAAAAAAAAGGTGATGTAACTGTTAGTCGAACAAACATTGAATACGATGATGAAGACAGAGTTATCAAAACAGTTGAAGCGTCTGTTGGGAAAAAAGTAGAAACAAAAATAGTCTATCACCCAGACGGCAGGCTTTCATATACAAAAAACGAGGTAGGTGATTAACATGGGATTTGAAGTGGTCCAAGTGGTTAATCCACGTCCGAAAGTGATTAGTGAAGTAGTAATCAACCAACACAGACCAGATGCTACTAATGCACTGTATCAAACAATAGATGTATCGAAATATCGAACTAAAGAGTTTTTTCTAGTTAACTTAACGGATTCAGATTTAATCGTTCATGTTAGATATTCAGGTGAGAATAAGGGGCATATGTTGTTTAATGGTTCAAATTGGTTTAACAATGATGAAATAACGATACCTGGAGGTACTCAAGCAATCTATTGTTTAAACACTGTGTTTCCGTATTTAAATGAAGTAGTGACAGATAAAATAGGTATTCGACTTCAAACTAAAAAAACAGTAGCAAATAATGGTGTCATTAACTTGACGTTGAAAGGAGAACAACTTTAATGTGGCAACATTTACTAGGAAATAAAAACAAACAACTTAATCAAGAGGCAGATGGAACATTGATAGTCCAAAATAAGGATAGTGGAACTATATTTGCAGGAACGAAAGAAAAATGCCCTCAAAATTTTTTAGAAATCGAAGTTATAAGAAATAAGAATGTGAGGCCATTTAGTTATGGGGCAGATGATTACATCTACGCTGTAAATTTAGGAAATAAGAGGATTTTGAGAACTAATGACGGATTTAAAACTGAAGAATACGGATATGATTTTAATGCTAACGGTATCGGTCAAGTTGAGTGGCTAACTAATACCCAAACAGGATATCTAGCATACGTTAATCATGATGATAAATTGACTGCTAGCGTGTGGCATTCTGATAAATTCGAAGATGGTTTTGAAAAAGTTCTAGACCTAGACCACGGATATGTTGCAGGTCCGTTTATTCCGAGAGCGTGGCATAAAATAGGTCAAGGATTAGTTATGGTATCTGAGTATTCGACTGCTAAAGACCCTAATAAACTATGCCGAGCATGGTATTCCAAACGTGGTGGAATCAAAGGCAGTTGGTTTCTGTTAAATACTCATGAACATGTAGATTTAGATAATAATTGTCATATTCATGCAACTTGTTACGACCCCTGGAAAGCCAGATTTTACGTATCAAAAGGTGATTACGGAAACAGAAAATTAGAGTATTCAGATGATGATGGAAAAACATGGTCAGTTATTGAAACAGATACTCAACCAACATTACTTGAAGCTATGCCGAACGTCATTGCATCCGCTCCTGACTTTGGAGATACAGTATCCATTAACAATATAGTTAAAGTAGAAGGAATTAACGCTGACGTTAAGCCGTTTTTAAAAAAAGGACTTAATATTAGCGGTAAGTCGGCATATGGTAATTTTGGAAAAGGTGCTGTTGGAGGCTTAACTGGCGATAGCGAAATGTATGTGGCATTTTCTGAAACAGGAAGCGGCATTCGAAAATGTTATATTGCAGCAACAGGTGATGGCGGTCAGAGTTGGCATTTAGTTAACACTTTTGAAGTAGGGAATGGTATGGGGTTATATAAAGGTCTCGTTTCAGACCCGAAAACAGGAATTATGTACGGAGCGTTGAATTCTAATATTTTTGGAGATGATAAATACGACCACTTAGCAGTCGTTAAACCAATAAATTGGTTATAACAACTAGTTGTTTTTATTTTGTCAAAAAATTAAAAAGAGGTGAAATGATATTGAAAAAAGAGAAATTAAATACAAAAAAGATACCAACTAGTAAACTTACATTATCTGAAAAATATTTTAAAAATAGAGTAAATATTCAATTTGATTCAATAAATAGAAAAAAATTGATATAATAGTCTAAAAAATATAGGAGTGTATTTATGACTATTTTAGTTAACTCAATATCAACAAAAGGACCAGAAGAAATTGATAAAAGAATTAAAGAGAAAGTAATTTTATTAGCGAATGCACCAATTAGTGATCATGTAGCAGAGTATATCGGGCAAACTTTGTGGGCTGTTGCAGAACAGCTTGAGAAAGATAACATGTTAGATAAAATAACTACAGTAAGCTGTATATTCACAAAAGACGGAAAATTCTCAATAGAACTTGATCCAAATTCTTTAGGAGTAATCATGAGATTGATTGTGTTCCCTATGGATAGATGGTTGAAATCAAAGAATCAACTTTCTATATATATAATCATGATGGAAGAATTTGCACATCATTTTTGGAATATTGAGGATGAAGTGGAAGTTAATTATAAAGTTCTAGAAATAATAAATCATCTATTCCCTAAAATAGAAATGGGTGATATATATGATTTAGATTTTATGGAAAATCCAACATATTAAATATTTAGTAAAGCATATCAAATACGATGTGCTTTTTATTTTGTCAAAAATCAAGAAAAGGTGGTAAAAATGGGTGGATAAATTCAAACAAGCAATCGACTTGTTGAACAACATCAACGGGGGATTGATGGTGCTTTTTGGTATGGGAATTACTCAGATATATCAAAAATTTAAGAAATGGCGTAAAAAAGATGTTGTAACTTTAAGTGATGAAGTCAAACAGATTAAAGAAACAACAGAGATTCTTAAAGATAGTAACTTAGCATTGCTACACGATAAATTATATAAAAGTTGTACTGAATACATTGAACGAGGGCATATCACGATTGGAGAAAGAGACAATCTGGAATATGTCTTTATTTCTTATAAAAATTTAGGTGGCAACGGAACAGGTGAGCATCTTTATTTAGAAGCAAAAAATTTACCAACTAAAGGAGAGAATTAATTATGGAACAAATATTATTTGCAGCATCAATTATTGGAAGTATAGTATATGGGGCTACTCAAATGATTAAGAAAACTACAATCAACAACAAATTTCTACCATTCCTAAACGTATTAATAGGAATTATTATTGGTCTTGGATGGGCATTAAGTTTTGCTCAATCTGAATTAATCGTTTATGTATGGGCAGGAGGTTTGGCAGGTATGGCAGCCGGTGGATTCTATGACTTGAAGGCTAATGGAGCTGCTTTAAATAATGAGAAGAAAGCAAAAAAATTAATTGATAATGGTGATGGTTTACAAGATTCCAGAGAGGAAGGTGAGTAGACTATGGCAACTCACTTAATTGTTTATGGTCATGGTGCAGGAGATCCTGGTGCAGTCGGAAATGGTACAAATGAACGTGATTTTAATCGAAAAACATTACATCCTTATTTAAAAAAATGGGCGGACAAGTCGAAAGACTCGTTCGTCTTTTTTGATACCACTGGAAGCCGTGATATGTTTCAGGAAACTGCAAACGGTTGGGGGATGTATTCCATTAAGTCTAATCAATACTCTTCTGTGACTGAACTACATGAAGATGCAGCTAGTGCTTCAGCTACTGGTGGGCACGTTATTATCAGTTCAAGTTTCAATCCTGATAAAGAAGATTTAAATCTAGCTCAAATTATTAAAAAGATTGTAGGCTGGTGGGGTGGCGTTTCAACAACAAAAGGTATCAGTTTTAGAAACAACTTGTTGAATTTAAATGTTGCTGCACAAAGAGGAATTACTTATCGTTTAATGGAGTTAGGTTTTATTACTTCTAAACGCGACATGGATATTATTAAGAATAACTTGGATGGCTATGCCCAAGGTATTATTGAAGAAATAACTGGAGAAAAATTGGGAAGTGGTAATGTTTCAAAACCGATAGTTTATCAGGATAAAACAGGATGGTATCAAGCATTAAGAGATGATAAATTCTATCAAACTCCTGATTTAGATCCTAAAAAAGATAGCTGGTGGAACGTAGTTAAAGGTCAACGTATTTGGGTATCTAAAGTTGTTAAAGTGGGTAAGGATGGAAAATATACGCGTGCAGCAATTAGTTTTGATGGAGTCACTCGATATTGTACTTTACGTGACGATTTTTGGAAGTATTTAGGTAAATAAAAAAATAAACTCTATTAATTTTATGTTTAAAAAAGAATTTTTTGCATGTTATTAAATAAATAATACAATAAATGATACTAGAGATGAAGTACGTTTGATATAACAACAGATAGGCTATCAAAATTATACATAGAAAAAATTAAATAACATCATTTTTGAGGGGTTGACGTGTAATTTTAACAAGTTTCAAAAAGTAATCAAAATGTGCCAAATTTGTGCCAAATTATTTTAAAAACTATTCAAAAGTTGACGAAAATAAAAATAGAAATGCCTATTTAACGGCATTTCTATTTTCTTTTTTACTCTTTTTTATTATAAAAACGTGGACGGTACCCGTTTTTATTATGCATAAACGTTGATGTATCAGTATTTATGTTGTTGAATGTGCCAAATTTGTGCCAAATATTATCATTCTTTTTCAAACAGTGATTCTTGTGTTTTTTCAATCTTGTCATTCTCTAATTTATCTAATTCTTTAACGATATGAGTGTAGATTTCTTGAGTTATTGATACGTTAGAATGTCCCAGGAGTTTACTCACTTTAAAAATAGAAACACCTTTGAAGAGTAGGACACTTGCAAAAGTATGTCTTAGACCATGCATAGTTATTATAGGTCTAATATCTAATTCAGTGCAAATTTTTCTTAATTGTTTATTCAAAGCTGAAGGAGTTGGGACACCGTAGAATTGATTGTAAAAAACATTATTATATGTATTATCTATGGCTCCGTCTGCAATCAATTTATCTTGTCTTTCTTTGTATTGTATCAAAATATCGGTTGTCTCATCGTTAATGAATAAAAAACGATTGGCATTTTCAGTTTTAAGTGTAGAAAATCCAGAGTGGAATTTATAATCCCAAGCCTTTTCTATAGTCAATTTTTTAGTTTTCAAATCAATGCAGTCCCAGGTCAATCCAAGAATTTCACCAACTCGCATTCCAGTAACAGCCCCAATCAATATAGCGGTATAGCTTGTTTGATTCACATCAGAAAATTCCACTAAATAAGAAATAATCTTCTTTAAATCATTATAACTAACAAATTTATCAGATTTTTGTTTAGATTTAACTTCACCTTTTAAAACTACTCGTTGAGTAGGGTCATTAATAATATATCCTTCAATAACAGCTTCTTGTAAAGCAGCTCTTAGATGAGTATTAAAATTAACAACTGTTTCTTTTGTATGATTCTTTGCATAGGTATTAATAATTTCTTGATATCTCACTCGATCTAATGTTTTAACCGTATCGAACTCAGCTATTTTTTTTAAATTAGTATGAGTATCTCTATACTTGTTTTCAGTAGACCTTGCAATAGTTCCTTTTTTATATAATTCAAACCATTCCCAGAAAAAATCACTCAAAAGCATATCTTCAGTGTCTGCTTTGAAACCATGTCTTAAATTACTTTCAACTTCTTCAGCTGCGAATTTAGCAGCCTTCTTTGTTTTAAAACCACCCTTTCTAATTTTAGTGAAATCTCCATTTAATTTTTTATAAGATATTTCATATTGCCATGAATTACCACGTTTTCTATAGTTTGCCATTAAAATTGCTCCTTAATTGTGGTAAAATAGGCATAAGAAATAAGCCTGTTTTACCACAGGTTGTTTTTGTGTAAGCACTCCTCGGTCCGCCAAGATAGAGGGGATGCTTTTTTAATTTAGATTATTTACTAATTCTTCTCCGTGAACTAAAAGATATTTTAAGTCGGCTCCACTATTTTTGTCACCATCCCATTCATAAATAGCTTTTATCCTACCAGATTTTTTATCATTAGTTGTTACTATATATTTTTTTAATTTAGATTGATCATTGGTTACTACTTTCCAGGAGTCGTACCCTGAAAATTTATACTTTATGTCTCTGTCATCTAATTCTTGTTGTGTAAATACAATAAGAAGTTCTTTCTGCTTATCAGTAATTTTGATAGGTTCAGTTTTATTAGATGAATCAGTCGAAGAGATTTCAGCTAAGCTATCTTCTGTAGATTCACTTATTTTTTTAAATTCTTCTCTTTTTACACTTTCTTCATGTTCTTTTTCTCTAGACAATTTTATTTCTGTTTCTTTCTCAGATTTTAATTTATCGTCATCATCTTTCTTTTTCCTTTCGTCATTTCTTTTTTTAAAGTTAGATTCAGAATAAAGTGTTATAAACAAACGTTCTTTTTCGTTTTGAAATAAGTAACTATCTTCATCTTTAGGTGAATCAATGCTTAATTTAAACTTTCCTTTCTCATCAGCTTTTACTTTTGCTATTTCTTTATTATCATTTTCTAGATTAATAATAACTTCTGTATTCGGTTTGGCTGTGCCGGTTAGTTCTAGTGTTTTACCATTAACATATTTTGGTTCGGATCCATTGACACTTAACCAACTATCTGTTGATTCAGAACTCGAATTAATAGAAGTTTCTTTAGTTTTTGTTTCTTCCGATGCGTTATTGATTTTGTTGCTAGAACATCCAGACACAAATACCAATAAAAGTATACTAATTAATGCTTTTTTCATCTTAATAACTCCTCCAATATGATACAATTTATACTGGATAGAGAGCATACTTTATCTTAAAACATCACTCAATCTTTGGTCGGGGAGAGTGGTGTTTTCTTATTCAAATTCAAGTTCAGAAATACTATCATTTATCGCCTCCAACATTTCTTTTTCATCTAAAAAGTCAATCCATTTTTCATACCCATCAAATCTAGGTACACCAATCTCTGTTTTAACTTTATCATATGCAACTTGCATAGATGACTTCCACATTGTATCTATTGCACGATTGATCTTTTTTTCATCCCATCTTTTTTTAGGTGGTCTTTTTTTGTTTTTTTCCAGTTGGTATTCCTCTGATTTGATAAAAAACAAATCATAGTTTGATAAGTTACTTTCTAAATAGGTCAAAAATTCATTAAATGTCATAAAAACATCCTCCTTAAGAACATATGTTCTTTTTATAGTTAAAAATTTTTACAATACCTTTTAAACTCATGTGGTAATCCGTAGAAGTCTAAAATTTGGTATTTGTTAATTAATTCAAAATCCTCATGAGAACCATCAATTATTAAATTGGTAGCAAAGTAATTAGCTTCTTTTTCAATCTTCATTTCGGAGAGAATTGAAATTTTAGAAAGCATAGGTGTGTTCTCATTTGGATGAAGCAGGCTGTGGCCAAGTTCATGACCACAAATAAAACGTTTAGTAAAATCATCATATCTGGAATTAATATGAATAATAGGTATTCGTGATACTTTTGAATAGTATCCGTAAATTTCTCCCAGATCTTCCTCTACTATAATCACATTCAATTCTTTTGCAATTTTATAGGGGTCTCTTGTTTCAAAGTTATTAACAACATTGTTGATAACTTTATCAACAGAAGGGATTAACATAAGCATCGCTCCATCAGTTTCTATATTTCTTAGGCGTAAATTTCTTTTTAGCTTCACGTTTAGCAATATGAAGAGAGTTTTCTAAAGACATGATTAATAGTTCTTTAGTAGCTTCATCCATTTCACCATCTTCTTTAGAAAATGATAAAGCACCATTGCTAGATAAATCATCAATCATTTCTTGTAGTTGCTTTTGTATACTTCGTTCATCTTTTTCTGTTAAATCATAGTATCTTCTTTTATTGGTTCTTCCCAATAAAAAATCTGTAGATACGTCAAAATAATCAGCAACAATTTTTAATCTTTCGCTAGATGGAGATTGTTTTTTCCATTTATTAATGGTCCCTTGACCGAAATCTAGTTTTCTTTCAAGTTCAGCAACAGTCATGTTACGTTCATCCACCAGTAATTTTATTTTTTCGTAAACCATAGCTACCTCCAGGCTTACTAAACAAAAAAGGATATTAAGACATTAATTTGTTGACAAATGTCTTTTTGTCCATTATTATATGTTTGTAAGCAAGATTTAATA
>RWZD01000133.1_pt1 | contig 14634 bp, 11 predicted proteins | sample 2187771 | NCBI WGS metagenome assembly RWZD01 (sample SAMN10531866, study PRJNA481165) | viral metagenome | isolation source: viral particles purified by filtration and ultracentrifugation from about... | place: USA: Tennessee
ACAAGGCAACGCTGATAATAATGACGCATCCAAAAAATAAAAATGAAAAAGCCCGCATCCCCATAAGATGCGGGCTTTTTTTTGGTGTTAATTCAGGAGAGAAATACCATGCGTGTGCTTAAATTTGGCGGTACTTCGGTTGCAAATGACGAACGGGTACTAAATGTTGCTGACATCGCTGAAAGTAAATTAGCAGATGGGCAAGTGGCACTGGTGCTATCAGCACCAGCAAAAATCACTAACCATCTGGTTGCTATGATTGAAAAAACGGTTGCAGGTCAAGATGTCATCACGCATGTAAATGATGCCGAAATGATTTTTGCTAACCTTTTAAAAGGATTGAAAGAAAAACAGCCTGGTTTCGAATATGACAAGCTGAAAAAACTTACAGAACAAGAATTCGCACAAATCAAACAAGTACTGCATGGTATTACTCTCCTAGGTCAATGCCCTGATAGCATCAACGCTACAATTATCTGCCGTGGTGAAAAGCTCTCTATTGCTATTATGGAATCTGTATTAAAAGCTCGTGGTCATAATGTGACAGTGATTAATCCAGTTGAAAGCCTATTAGCAAAAGGGCATTACCTTGAATCTACTGTTGATATAAATGAATCGACAAAACGTATTGCTGCTTTAAATATTCCCAAAGATCACTTTGTCTTAATGGCTGGTTTTACCGCTGGGAATGATAAAGGCGAACTAGTAGTGTTAGGCCGCAATGGTTCTGATTACTCCGCCGCGGTATTGGCAGCTTGCTTACGTGCAGATTGTTGTGAAATTTGGACTGATGTTGATGGTGTGTATACTTGTGACCCGCGTTTAGTACCTGACGCACGCTTATTGAAGGGGATGTCTTATCAAGAAGCCATGGAGTTATCTTATTTTGGTGCCAAAGTTCTCCATCCTCGTACAATCGCTCCTATCGCCCAATTCCAAATACCTTGCCTAATTAAAAATACCACTAACCTAAGTGCTCCCGGTACTCTGATTGGGGATGGTCAAACGGATGACAGCACACCAGTTAAGGGGATCACTAACTTAAATAACATGGCAATGATCAACGTATCGGGGCCTGGTATGAAAGGAATGGTGGGCATGGCTGCACGTATTTTCTCTGTCATGTCACGTAAAGGCATTTCAGTCGTGTTGATCACCCAATCTTCATCAGAGTACAGCATCAGTTTCTGTGTGCCACATAATGAACTACAGCGTGCTCGCGCTGCACTAGAAGATGAATTCTATTTAGAGTTGAAAGATGGCGTATTAGACCCACTGGGCGTGATGGAGCAATTAGCGATTATTTCTGTAGTCGGTGATGGCATGCGTACATTGAAAGGTATTTCAGCGCGCTTTTTCTCTGCATTGACCCGTGGCAATATCAATATTGTTGCTATTGCACAAGGCTCATCTGAGCGCTCTATTTCAGCCGTAATTGCGAACGAGGCGGGAACCACGGCGGTACGTCTTTGTCACCAAATGTTGTTCAATGCAGAGCAAGTGATTGAAGCCTTTATCATCGGAGTCGGTGGGGTGGGAAATGCATTGATTGAACAAATACACCGTCAGCAACAATGGTTGAAGCAAAAGCATATCGACCTGCGTGTGTGTGGTATCGCAAACTCACGTGCAATGTTAACGGATATGCAAGGCATTGATTTAGCTAACTGGAAAGCTGAATTAGCGGAAGCAAAAGAACCTTTTAGCTTAAGTCGTTTGATCCGTTTAGAACGCGAGTATCATTTCTTAAACCCTGTGATTATCGATTGTACTTCCAATCAAGAAATTGCAGAGCAATATGTGAATTTCTTAAAAGATGGTTTTAACGTCGTCACGCCAAATAAAAAAGCCAATACATTATCCATGGATTACTACCACCAATTGCGTGGCGCAGCAGAAAGCTCGAAACGTAAATTTCTCTATGATACAAACGTTGGTGCGGGCTTACCTGTTATTGAAAATTTACAAAATTTGCTCAATGCAGGGGATGAATTAGTTCACTTTAGTGGTATTTTATCGGGCTCACTGTCCTTTATCTTTGGTAAGCTTGATGAGGGCATGTCTTTATCTGAGGCAACGGCGCTGGCAAAAGAGAAAGGCTTTACAGAACCAGACCCTCGCGATGATTTATCCGGTATGGACGTAGCACGTAAATTATTGATTTTAGCCCGCGAAGCAGGTTATGACTTAGAGCTACAAGATATTGAAATTGAACCTGTTTTACCTATGGATTTCGATAGCAGCGGCTCTGTTGCTGAATTTATGGCTCGTTTACCACAATTAGATGTACAGTTTGCTCAGCGTATAAAAGCCGCAGAAGCAGAAGAAAAAGTGTTACGCTATGTTGGGTTAATTGAAGAAGGGCGCTGTCAGGTTAAAATTGTTGCTGTTGATGGCAATGACCCACTCTTCAAGGTTAAAAATGGCGAAAATGCACTGGCTTTCTATACACGCTATTACCAACCAATTCCTTTAGTCTTAAGGGGTTATGGCGCAGGTAATGATGTTACTGCTGCTGGTGTATTTGCAGATATGCTGCGTACCCTTTCATGGAAATTGGGAGTTTAAGAAGTGATTAAAGTTTATGCACCAGCTTCAATAGGTAATGTTAGCGTTGGGTTTGATGTCCTTGGAGCGGCGGTCTCCCCTGCGGATGGCTCATTATTAGGTGATTGTGTCACCGTTGAAGCTGCGGATACTTTCTCGCTAACGAACAAAGGTAAATTCGTTGCTAAGTTACCGAAAAAGAACGAACACAATATTGTCTACCAATGTTGGCAGCTGTTTTGTGAACGCCTTGGCAAACAGTTGAATGTTGCAATGACCCTTGAAAAAAATATGCCAATAGGTTCTGGTCTTGGTTCAAGTGCATGTTCCGTGGTTGCCGCGTTAATGGCATTAAATGAGTTTGCGGACAAGCCATTTGATGATACGCAATTATTAGGCATGATGGGCGAATTAGAAGGGCGAATTTCTGGTAGCGTGCATTACGATAATGTAGCGCCTTGTTTCTTAGGTGGGCTACAGTTGATCATCGAACAAAATGGCATTATTTCCCAACCTGTGCCTGCATTTGAAAACTGGTATTGGGTAATGGCGTATCCGGGAATTAAAGTATCGACAGCAGAAGCGCGTGCTATTCTCCCTGATAGCTACCCACGCCATGACATTGTAAATCATGGCCGGTATTTATCTGGTTTTATCCATGCATGCCATACTAACCAACCATTACTTGCTGCAACAATGATCCAAGATGTCGTGGCTGAGCCTTATCGCACTCAGCTACTGCCAGGGTTTGCAGAGGCACGTAAAAATGCCAAAGAAATTGGTGCGTTAGCATGTGGTATTTCCGGTTCGGGGCCGACACTGTTTGCCATTTGCGATGATAAACAAATCGCTGAAAATATGGCGGATTACTTGCAACAACATTATATTCAGAATGATGAAGGCTTTGTGCATATCTGCCGTTTGGATCTCGCAGGGGCAAGGACAATAGGGTAAATAATGAAACTGTATAATTTAAAAGATAATAACGAACAAGTAAGTTTTGCACAGGCAGTTAAGCAGGGGCTTGGTAAACAACAAGGCTTATTTTTTCCGCAAGATCTGCCAGAGTTTAGTGCAAGCGAAATTGAAGAACTATTAAAATTAGATTTCGTGACACGTAGTAGCCGTATTTTAAATGCCTTTATTGGTGATGAAATTCCTCAAGAAGAATTAGCTGCACGCGTGAAAGCCGCATTTGCCTTCCCTGCACCAGTGTCTAAGGTTGAGGAAGATATCGCGACTTTAGAGCTTTATCACGGCCCTACGCTAGCATTTAAAGACTTTGGTGGGCGTTTTATGGCTCAAGCTTTAGGGCAAGTCGCAGGTGACCAACCAGTTACTATCTTAACGGCAACCTCCGGTGATACAGGGGCAGCAGTTGCACATGCATTTTATCGTTTAAAAAATGTGCAGGTTGTTATTTTATACCCAGAAGGGAAAATCAGCCCGTTACAAGAAAAGCTATTCTGTACACTGGGTGACAATATTCATACCGTTGCTATCAAAGATGATTTCGATGCTTGCCAAGCATTAGTCAAACAATCATTTGATGATGAAGCACTGAAAAAGGCCCTATACCTTAACTCAGCTAACTCGATCAATATTAGCCGCTTACTGGCTCAGATTTGTTATTATTTTGAAGCCGTTGCACAGATCCCAGCTGAAAAACGTGATCAACTCGTGATCTCTGTACCAAGTGGTAACTTTGGGGATCTAACCGCAGGTTTATTAGCTAAATCAATGGGGTTACCTGTTAAGCGTTTTATTGCAGCGACTAACGTGAATGATACTGTCCCACGCTATCTTGTTGAAGGCGAGTGGAAACCACATCAAACCGTAGCTACTTTGTCGAACGCTATGGATGTTAGCCAACCAAATAACTGGCCACGCATTGAGGAATTATTCCGTCGTAAAGGCTGGTCACTGAAAGATCTTGGTTATGGCACGGTTAATGATGATGTGACAAAAGAAACCGTACGTGAATTGGATAAAAAAGGTTATCTATCAGAACCACATGCTGCTGTTGCTTATCGTGTTTTACGTGATCAGCTACAACAAGGGGAATACGGACTATTTTTAGGAACGGCTCACCCAGCTAAGTTTAAAGAAAGTGTCGAGGAAATCTTAGGTAAACAGATCCCTTTACCAAAAGAGCTTGCTGAGCGTGCTGAACTTCCGCTGTTATCGCATTTCTTACCTTCTGATTTTGCAGAGTTGCGTACATTCTTGATGAAATTAGCACCTAAGCAATAAGAGTAAATAGCATATTAATAAATAACGGAGGCTCTGGCCTCCGTTATTTATTCAAGTGAATGAACAAGTAAATTTAATCTATTAATTGAGCTGCTCTAAATGACGGTTAATTTCATTTTGAATATTCGCTGAGGAACTATTTTTATTAAACTTCAGAATAGTAATTGCCTTCTCATGTTCATTCATATCGGTAAATAATGTTGAGCTCAAAGGTTTTGATTGTTGAAAATCTTTAGATTGGCTTTTGTGATTTAAAATTGCTTGCCTCATAGTTGGTGACGTATTATTTTTAGTAAAACTAAGGGCAACAGCCGCTTTAGCATGGCTATCTAATTCAGAAAAACTTAATCCTTGGTTAATGGCTTTTTTTGTATTAATTCCAGCTTGATTAAGGTGGTTATTAATCGCCTTTTGAGTCGATGCAGATGTGCTATTCTCAGTAAATGAAAGCGCCGTTGCCGCATTTTTATGTATATTATTTTCAGGTTTTGCGTAAGCCATATTAGCAGTGACAACGATAAGCCCCAAAGTCAAAATAACTTTTTTCATGATAAATCCTTATTAAAATAAAACAGAATAACTTTCTATATGGTTATAATAAGGGTTTATTTCTGTCTAATACCTGACAGAAAAATGACAAATCTGCCATTTTTCTTTTTTAACTCTAAATGAGAAATTTTATATATTATTAGGAAGGAAAATTGTAAAACGGGTAGAATACTCATCTGAAGTAATCTGAATAGATCCTTTATGTGCAAGTATAATTGATTTCACAATCGCTAAACCAATTCCACTTCCCTCATTTTTTCTTTGCCTTGATTTATCCACCCGATAAAAGCGATCAAATAACTTAGGGAGATGTTCTTCAGGGATTTTTTTACCTGGGTTACTAATGATAATCTCAATTCCACCTTTGACATTTGCCAAATTTATACTGACGGAATCACCTTTTGGCGTATAGCGGATGCCATTCGAAATTAAATTGGTAATTGCTCGACGAAGCATGTTTTTATCTGCAAAAATAGGGTTTGCTTCACCAATAAGTTTTAATTGAATTTCATTGTCTTCTGCTAAAAACTCAAAGTAATCAAGAATTAAAGTTATTTCCTCCTTAAGATTGATCTGTTTTTTCTCTGGGATCAATCGGTTATCATCGGCTTGCGCCAGAAATAACATGTCTGAGATCATCCGTGATAGTCGATTATATTCTTCCAAGTTTGAATAAAGCACCTCGACTAATTCTTCCTTTGTTCGATTTTTATTTAAAGATATTTGTGTTTCAGTCATTAAATTAGTGATAGGAGTGCGCATTTCATGGGCTATATCCGCTGAAAAATTGGTTTGCCTGACAAAAACATCTTCAATTTTAACCAACATTTGGTTAAATGAAATAGTTAATTGTTTTAGTTCTTTAGGGACAGCGGTTGGGTCTAAGCGAATACTTAAATTCTCTGAGGTGACATTTTTTATTTCATCACTGACATCTTTAAGTGGTTTCAACCCTTTGATAACAAGAAAATAAACAATAGAAACGGTTAAAAAACATAGCAAAACCGCACTGATAATTAAATTATTTATTAGTGAATTAAGGTAATCATGATGGAAATTTAAGGATAAAGCTGTTACTAGCCGATATTTTTTTGCTTCTGAAGGGCCACTGATTTGAATATAGCTTTCTGACAGGCGGTAATTTTTAAGGTAGAGGTCTTTATTGCTTTTGCTAGGGTCATAATTTTTTAAGTGGGAAATAAGTTCTGTTGTTGCATTCGGTGATGTTAATACCTTTCCATTATTGTCACTCAAATAAACCACAATATCTTGATGTTCATTAATAATAGTTCTGATCAGTGTATATTGCTCATCTTGTGAGCCAGCATTTTCGTTTAATAAACTGTGGATCGTTAAATTAATTTGGTTGAGTGTATATTCATCTTGCTGTTTAAAATGCAAAACGACAGAGTTGATCATAAGCCAGCTAAATAATAACAATGCAAGGGAAAGGGTGATGCTGATCAAGAAAATAAGCCGAGCAGAAATAGAGATCGGGGAGCGAAATAGCTTATTCATTTTCTGGGATCTCAAGTAAATACCCCATACCCCTAATGGTATGGATCAGTTTCGGTTCGTAATTATGATCGATTTTTGATCTTAAACGCTTAATCGCGACATCAATAACATTGGTGTCGCTATCAAAATTCATGTCCCATACTTTTGATGCAATTAAAGAGCGTGATAGCACTTCGCCTTGATGTAGAACAAAAAGCTCAAGCAAAGCAAATTCTTTACTCGTTAAATTAATTTTTTCATTAGACCGAGTGACTCGTCTTTTAATTAAATCAACATGCAAATCAGCAATAGAAAATTGAGTTTTTTGAATATTATTATTTCCTCGACGTAAAAGAGTTCTAACACGAGCAAGTAATTCAGAAAAATCGAAAGGTTTTACAAGATAATCGTCAGCGCCAAGTTCAAGGCCTTTCACTCGATGCTCAACATTACCTAATGCAGTTAACATTAATATAGGAGTGTTTTTGCCAATAGTACGTAGGTTTTTCGCTATTTCCCAACCGTTAATATCAGGCAACATGACATCAAGGATGATGAGGTCATACTCTTCTGTTGTTGCCATATGAAGCCCCGTAATACCATTTTCTATCGCATCGACAATAAAACCAGATTCAGTTAACCCTTTTGATAAATATTCTCTGGTTTTATGTTCATCTTCTACAATAAGTAATTTCACAAGTACCTCAAAGCTGAGTTGGAGCTATTTTATCCAGCTTTATTCTAAGCATTGAAACCAACAAATGTAAAATGACAAATTTGTCATTTTCATGTCATGAATCTAACAGGAGGTGTTTTTTACCATAGCAATAATTTTAATTACTAGGGGCGTGGCTATACCATGTTTTCACCAAAAATATTACTGATAGCTCATGCTCTAATTTTAACAGGGTGCGTCTCTCTCGCTCCTGAATATCAGCGCCCAAAGTCTAATGTACCAGAACAATTACATTCTGATTTAACGGCCGCTAGCAGAACAAGGGAATCGACATTTTCTATACCTAGCTGGCAAGCGTTTATTCAAGACCCGCAAATGAAAAGGGTGATACAGACAGCCCTTGAAAAGAACAGTGACCTTTATCTTGCCGCATTAGATGTGGAAGAAGCTCGTGTTCGTTTTGGCTTGTCTCAGGCTGAAAAGTACCCACAAATTAGCTCATCAGCGAGTGGTGATTATAACCAGTCACTGAATTCTGATTCATCTCTAAATAAAAAATACAGTGCGGGTATTGATATTAGTTATGAGCTCGATTTTTTTGGTCGTATTAAGAATTTATCAGAAGCTGATAAAGCAAAATTCCTTTCTTCTAAAGAAATGAGCCGAGCTACACAAATTTTAACGATTAAGGCTGTCGCTGACGCATATTTAGATGTGGAATACAACCAACAACTTTTATTAATTGCTCAAGAAACAAAAAACAGTTATCTCAACAGCCAATCTATTGTGAGGCAAAAAGTTGCAGCAGGAAATGCGACACTATCAGATTTAGAGCAAGCGAAAGGGCAAGTTCAATCCATTGAAATTAGTATAGAAAAAATTAATAGTGAAATAGTAAGAAATGAAAACTTAGTCAATTTCTTGACGCATGATTACGCTGAGAAAATAAAAATAGCCTCAACGAGCTATGAGCCAAAGTATCCACTTATTATAACCCCCTCAAATATACCTTCTGAAATGTTATTAAAAAGGCCTGATATTATGGCGGCAGAGCAAAATATTATTTCAGAAAATGCGAATATTGGTGTAGCAAGAGCGGCATTCTTCCCTTCTATTTCTTTCAATACTGGCATTGAGAATAGTAATGACTCTTTGTCGGGACTATTTGATTCCTCGAATGGTATTTGGAATTTTATTCCTAAAATTACACTCCCTATTTTTACTGGTGGTACAAATAGCCGAAATTTAGAGCTAGCGACTATTCGCAAAAATAAAGCAATTGTTAATTACGAGAAAAATATCCAAGTGGCTTTTCGTGAAGTGAAAGATGCGTTGGTGATTAAATCTAGTTTAGAAAAACAAATATTCTCTCAAAAGCAGTATGTCAAAACGTTAGAACATGTATTGGCTCAAAAACAAGCTAGTTACCAATATGGCAGTTTAAGCTATTTAGATGTTCTTGAATCACAAAGAATTTTATTTACAGAGCAACAGAATTTATTGATGTTGAAAATAGAGCAGCAGAAGAATGAAGTGAATTTATTCTCTGCATTAGGTGGCGGACAAATAGGATCGTAAACATGAAAAATTTGAATAAAGTTATTTTTGCCCTTTCGATAGGGATGTTCACAACGATAGGTTACGCAAATACAGCGGAGCACGATCATTCTGTTTACCCAGAAAAAGTTGCTGAGCCGGTTATTAACACAGAAGGTAAGTTAATTGCGATTGATAAAGCGAATAAAAAACTAACAATTAACCACCAAGCAATTGAAAGTATTGGTTGGCCACCAATGACTATGCGTTTTACCTATGAAGATGAAAATATGATTAAAGGTTTACAAGAGAATGATGAACTAACGTTTTCTTTTTCTCAAAAAGGCAACCTTTCCATATTGAAATCAATCGAAAAGATAAATTAAATAGATAGAGAGATGTTATGTCATTAGTCAACCTGGCCAAATTACTGCTTGTGGTTATTTTATCGAGTGCGATTTCAATTTTATTTTACCGTTATTTCTTTGTAGATGAAAAACTGGTACAGGAAACTGAAAAACAAGAGCGCACCGTTTTATATTGGTATGACCCGATGTACCCAAATACTAAATTTGAGCAGCCGGGTAAGTCTCCTTTTATGGATATGGACTTAGTACCTAAATATGCGGATGAGAATTTAGCTTCAGCAGATAGTAAAGGGGTCACTATTAACCCAACACAAACGCAAAATTTAGGTGTAAAAACAGTGGCTGTGAAATGGGGAAAATTAAACTATGACTTAACATTTCCTGCTGAAATTGTATTTAATGACCACCAATTTGCCATCGTACAAGCACGGGAAAGTGGTTTTGTCGAAAAAGTTTATCCATTTACGGTGGGGGAGCAGATCCAAAAAGGAGAAGCTATCGCTGAGTTAACCATCCCTGCATGGGTCGAAGCTCAAAGTGAATATCTCGCCTTGAAGCAGATGGGCGTTCCACAAACAGATCTTAATAGCGTGCTTGAACGCCTACGTTTAAATGGCATGCCAGAAAATTCAATTGCTCAATTTATTAAAAGTAGCAAAGTACAAACTCGTTTTATCATCAAAGCGCCTATTTCAGGGGTGATTACAGCACTAAACCTACGCCTTGGAATGAATGTGACAAAAGAAGGAGTTATTGCTCAAATTCAAGGAACAACTCCATTATGGTTGAATGCATCTATTTCACAATCAACAGCAGAATTGTTGAATAAAGAGGTTCAATTTTCTGTTGCTATTCCTGCTTATCCTAATCACCAATTTAAAGTAAATAACTGGTTGATATTACCGAGTGCTGATGCGGCTAGCCGGACTATTAATATTCGTGCAGAAATTACAAATGGAGAAAATTTATTAAAACCTGGGATGACTGCTTATTTAAATTTAGTCGCTGAAGATAAAGAAAGTCTGTTAATTCCTTCTCAGGCGATAGTGGATTCAGGTAAAGAACAACATGTGATTGCGGTAGGGAAAGACGGTGAGTTTATCCCGAAAAAAGTCCGGGTCATCAAGGAATCTCAACAAATGACAGCCATATCTGAAGGTTTACAAGTTGGAGAGCCTATAGTGACTCAAGGTATTTTCCTTATTGATTCTGAAGCCAATATTGCTGGTGCATTAGCACGAATGGAAGCACTTTCTGAGCAAGCCACACCATCTAATCATTCATCACATAAATCTCAGGAGTAGACTATGTTGGAATGGATTATAAGACGCTCAGTAGCTAATCGGTTCTTGGTATTAATGGGGGTAGTTTTTTTAGTTATTGCAGGCCTCTGGAGTATTCGCCATACACCAGTTGATGCCTTGCCTGACTTATCCGATGTTCAAGTCATTATTAAAACGACCTATCCGGGTCAGGCCCCACAGTTAGTTGAAAACCAAGTTACTTACCCAATAACTACCACGATGTTATCTGTACCAGGTGCCAAAACAGTACGAGGTTTTTCTGCATTTGGTGATTCATATGTTTATGTTATTTTTGAAGATAATACTGATTTGTACTGGGCTCGTTCAAGGGTTTTGGAGTATTTAAATCAGGTTCAAACTAAGTTACCTAAAGGGGCAGTCGCATCGATTGGACCAGATGCGACAGGAGTAGGCTGGGTTTTTGAATATGCTTTAGTCGATAAAACTGGAAAGCATAATCTAGCTGAATTACGTTCATTACAAGATTGGTTTTTGAAGTATGAATTAAAAGCGCTGCCTAATGTTTCGGAAGTAGCAACCGTTGGTGGTGTGGTGAAATCATATCAAATAGTGGTTGACCCTCTGAAGCTTGCCCAGTTCTCAATTACTTTACCTGAGATAAAACAATCGGTAGAGATGGCTAACCAAGAAGCTGGGGGCTCTTCAATTGAGATTGCTGAAGCTGAGTATATGGTTAGAGCTAGTGGCTATCTTCAGTCACTGGATGATTTTAATAAAATTTACCTGAAAACATCTGAAAGTGGCATTCCTATTTATTTACAAGATGTTGCTCGAGTACAAGAAGGCCCTGAGATGCGCCGTGGGGTCGCGGAGCTGAATGGTGAGGGGGAAGTTGTTGGTGGAATAATTTTACTTCGCTCAGGTGAAAATGCACGTGATGTTATCCAAGATGTAAAACAAAAACTTGATGATTTAAAAGCTAGCTTACCCGAAGGTATTGAAATCATCACAACCTATGATAGAAGCATATTAATTGATAATGCTATAGATAATTTAAGTTATAAATTACTGGACGAATTTATTGTTGTAGCCCTCGTCTGTGCCGTTTTTTTATGGCACTTTCGTTCGGCATTAGTGGCTATTATTTCTTTACCGCTTGGTTTATTTATTGCTTTTATTGTAATGCGCTATCAAGGAATAAATGCAAATATTATGTCGTTAGGGGGGATTGCAATTGCGATTGGTGCGATGGTTGACGCTGCAATCGTGATGATAGAGAACGCCCATAAAAAATTAGAAAAATGGCAACACCAAAATGAAGGTAAAATACTCGATAATGCTCAGCGTTGGAAACTTATAACTGATTCCGCTGTGGAAGTTGGGCCTGCCTTATTCATTAGTTTATTAATTATCACTCTTTCTTTTATCCCTATTTTTACGTTAGAAGGGCAAGAAGGACGGTTATTTGGACCACTTGCGTTTACAAAAACCTATGCAATGGCTGGGGCAGCTGCCTTAGCGTTAATAGTGATCCCTATTTTAATGGGGTATTGGATCCGCGGTAATATTCCAAATGAAAATAAAAACCCACTCAACCGTTGGCTTATCTCACTGTATAGCCCTATTTTGCTTAAGGTTTTAGCATGGCCGAAAACGACATTATTAATCGGTTTTTTAACACTATTTACCGTGATATGGCCGTTAAAGCATTTAGGAGGTGAATTCTTACCATCAATTAATGAGGGCGACTTGTTATATATGCCTTCAACATTGCCGGGGGTTTCACCCGCTCAAGCTGCATTTTTATTACAGAACACCGATAAGCTTATAAAAACCATTCCTGAAGTAGACACTGTATTTGGCAAAGTTGGTAAAGCTGAGACGGCAACAGACTCCGCTCCTATGGAAATGATTGAAACGACAATTCGTTTGAAACCACAATCACAGTGGCGAGAAGGGATGACGCTTGAAAAAATCATTGACGAATTAGATGAAACAGTTCGTTTACCAGGGGTTGCAAACCTATGGGTTCCACCAATTCGTAACCGGATCGATATGCTTTCAACCGGGGTAAAAAGCCCTATCGGGATTAAAGTTTCAGGTAAAGATCTCCAAGAAATTGATGCTTTAGCGCAAGAAATTGAAAAAGTAACTAAATCTGTGCCCGGTGTTGTTTCTGTATTAGCAGAAAGGTTGGTTGGTGGCCGCTATATTGATGTCAAGATTGATAGAGAAAAAGCCGCCCGTTATGGAATGAGTATTAGCGATGTACAAGTGTATATATCGATGGCGACAGGGGGGGAAATGATTGGTGAAACGGTAGAAGGTATTGAACGTTATCCCATAAGTCTAAGATATCCACAGGATCATCGAAATAGTGTTTCCGCATTGAAATTATTACCGATTTTAACGCCAAGTAAGCAACAAATTGTACTGAGTGATGTCGCCGATGTGGCTGTCAATATGGGGGCACCTATGTTGAAAACAGAAAATGCACGTCCAACAAGTTGGATTTATATTGACGCACGAGACCGCGATATGGTTTCTGTTATTAAAGATATTGATGCCGCAATAAAAGATAACATCCAAATGAAGCCGGGGTTGAGTTATTCATTTACAGGGCAATTTGAATTATTAGAAAGAGCTAACCAAAAGCTTATGCTAATGGTACCCGCAACTATTATGATCATTTTTGTGTTGTTGTATTTAGCTTTTAGGCGTTTCAGTGAAGCATTACTTATTTTACTCAGCCTACCTTTTGCTTTAGTCGGGGCTATTTGGTTCCTTTATTGGATGAATTTTAATTTATCCGTTGCGACGGGAACGGGGTTCATTGCATTGGCGGGCGTAGCCGCTGAGTTCGGTGTTGTTATGTTGATTTATTTAAGACATGCTATTGAAGATAAAGAAAAAGTGCAAGGAATTAACCAGTTATCAAAACAAGATTTAGATAGTGCATTATATGAAGGTGCAGTACTTAGAGTCAGACCTAAAGCCATGACGGTTGCGGTAATTTTAGCAGGTTTATTACCTATTTTATTAGGTACTGGAGTTGGCTCTGAAGTGATGAGTCGGATTGCAGCCCCCATGATTGGAGGAATGATCACTGCACCATTATTATCGTTATTTATTATTCCTGCTGCATACAAACTAATTTGTCAGGCGCGCAATAAAAAATAGATTTTTATAAATATTATTAGTGATTATTTAAAAGGTGAACTGGATGAAAAAACTAATTTTAAGTGGAATGTTATTACTGTCATTTTCGGCTTTTTCGCAAGCAGAAAGCGTACAATTGTATAAAGATGCAAACTGTGGCTGCTGCCAGTTATGGGGGGAAGCAATTAATAAAGCGGGCTATGATGTTGTTATTAATGAGATAAGTTATGATGAATTAAGCCAGTTAAATGATAAATTAAAGGTGCCTTATAATTTACGTAGCTGCCATATTGCGAAATATAAAGGGAAAGTGATTGTTGGTCATGTCCCTGTAAGTAGTCTTGACGCTATTGAATCACTCCCCGCGGATGTCGTTGGCATTTCGGTGCCGGGGATGCCAATTGGCAGTTTAGGGATGGAACAACCGGATGGCAGAACCCAGCCATATTCCGTCGTCCAATTTAAAGCGAATGGTGAATACCGTTAGTTTTTATTATTATCAAGTTGCAGATATACTCTGCAACTTGCCTTAAGAAGCAATTTATATTGAATCCTCTAAAATCAATTCAATAGTTTTAAGTTCCTGTTGCGTAAAAGCGCGATTTTTCAATATCCCCATAGCATCATCAATTTGGCTAATGCGACTAGCACCAATCAATACCGAGGTGATTCGGTCATGACGAAGTAGCCATGCTAAGGCCATTTGGTTGAGTTTTTGACCTCTTTTTTCCGCAAGTTCGTTCAACTGTTTGACTTTAGATAAAACACTTGAAGTGAGCCTTTC
>RWZD01000135.1_pt1 | contig 14519 bp, 14 predicted proteins | sample 2187771 | NCBI WGS metagenome assembly RWZD01 (sample SAMN10531866, study PRJNA481165) | viral metagenome | isolation source: viral particles purified by filtration and ultracentrifugation from about... | place: USA: Tennessee
ACCAGACGACGATGATGGCCCTTGCGATGGTTGTTATTGCATCCATGGTAGGAGCCTCAGGTCTTGGGGAGCAAGTGCTTGTGTCGATTAACCGTATTGATATTGCACTTGGTTTTGAAGCTGGTATCAGTATCGTCTTTTTGGCGATTATTATTGACCGGATAACGAATGGAGTTGCGGATCGATTCCAAAAGCATCGGAGGATTAACAAATGACGACGAAAATAAAATTGGAGCATGTGTCGAAAATATTCGGACCGAATCCAAAATCAGTTATTCCTTTAATTGAAGAAGGAGTCAGTAAAGAAGAAATTTTACGCGAAACGAATCATACGGTTGGGGTGTATGATGCCTCCCTTGAAATTAAGAAGGGAGAGGTCTTTGTTGTAATGGGTCTTTCCGGGAGTGGTAAGTCAACTTTAATTCGTTGCTTTAATCTCTTGAATGTTCCGACAGCCGGCAGTGTGTATATTGATGGCGAAGATATCGCTCAAGGCAGTAAAGCAGAATTGACCCAAGTAAGGCAGGAAAAAGTGGCAATGGTTTTTCAGCATTTTGGGTTGTTTGATCACCGGACAATACTTGCGAATGTGGAATATGGCTTAGAAATTAGACAAGTACCGAAAGAGGAACGCCGGAAAATTGCAATGAAAAACATTGAGATTGTAGGTTTGAAAGGGTACGAACATCAATATCCACAGCAGCTTTCTGGCGGGATGCAGCAACGGGTAGGGTTAGCAAGAGCATTGGCAAATGATCCAGATGTACTTTTGATGGATGAGCCTTTTAGTGCGCTGGACCCCTTAATCCGTCGGGAGATGCAGCAAGAACTAATTGATTTACAGGAGCGTCTGCAAAAAACGATCGTATTTATTACACATGATGTAAACGAAGCATTTCGTCTCGGAGATCGAATAGCAGTGATGAAGGATGGGCATGTTGTTCAAGTTGGGACACCGGAGGAAATTATTGAAGAGCCGGCGAATGATTATATTGAAGACTTTATTCAAGATATTGACCGATCGAAAGTATTCCAGGCGATGCATATTATGACCGAGACATCTGTTGTTGCTAAGGTGACGGACACATTAAATGGAGCAGTTCAAAAAATGCGTAAAAATAGTATTTCCAGTTTGTTTGTGCTTGATGAATCCAATCGAGTAGCTGGCATCATTACGATTGATGATGCGATAAAAGCAATCAAACAAAATGGGAAAACAATTGCTTCTATTTTAAAGCATAATATTGTGATTGTGGATGAAGAGGAGTATGTGAACGATCTTATCGCCAAATCATTGGAGACTAAATATCCGCTGGCGGTCGTGGATAAAGAGGAGACGTTTAAAGGAATTATTCTTCGCGTCCATGTGTTAGCTGGGCTAGTTTCTGAGGATTACGATGAAGAGGAAGAAACAACTGTATAAAATATGGGTTGGCCGAAATGACCATATGTAGCAACGGCTAAATCCTTATAAAAAAACAAGCATAGAGAGGGATTTACCCTTCTATGCTTGCTTTTTTTGTTCGTTCATCGATGGAAACAACGTCAACTTTGCCAGTACCAGGGTCAATGACTAGTCCATGGACACGCACATGAGCCGGCAGAAGCGGATGTTCACGAATAATATCAACACTTTGCTGGATCGAGGCTTCCACTGTTTCAAACCCGTGGAATTCTTTATGGAAATCAACTCCGGAGTAGTCAAGTGCTTTGAATGTATCTTCCGAGATGCCTTCGTCGATCATACTCTGTTTTAATTCTTCTGTATTGACACAAGACATGCCGCAATCATGGTGACCAATTACGAGTACTTCTTCTGCCTCTAGCTTGTATACAGCTACTAGAATACTTTTAATAATACTATCAAAAGATTTACGAATAATAGCGCCTGCGTTTTTTAACATTTTGACATCGCCATTTTGGATGTTTAATGCTTTTGGCAGCAGTTCCACCAATCTGGATTCCATACAAGTGAAGACGACCATTTTCTTGTTAGGAATGGAGTCCGTCCGGAACACTTCATAGTTTTTATCCTCGACAAACTGCTTATTGTATTCGAGCATTTCCTGAATATTTTTCATCGCGAATATCACCTTTTCTGCATCTATTTTAGTTTGATAAAATAATTATACCATATGAAAGCATGACGAAAAAATAAAGGGTTTTCATTAACCGTTATGTGGCTTAAAAATATCGGGATGTTTTATGATGCGAGAATAGAAAATTTTTGAGCTGAAAAGCTCTGTGGAGGCAGAGGTGTATTGTCTTATCATTTGAGTACAGATCTTAACCAATATGAAAAGGATCTGCTGATTCGTGCCGGCTGTCCTTCCTTCCATAAAGGGGACCCCACCAACGATTAAACTTCCGAAAAAAAGCAAAATACAGCTATTGACATCTGCATTGTAAACATTATAATATACTAAGGTTTTCATCAATGAGAAATGACAGGAAGGGAGGATGGAAACATGTTTGATGTATTGGGCAAACTACGATGGTTTTTCAAGCTTTATTGGAAGCGCTATACTTTTGCGATTCTTGCGCTATTAATTGCGAGCGCACTCGGTCTGGTACCTCCCAAATTGCTAGGATTTATCATTGATCATATTCGTTTTGAGACCTTAACAGCTAAAATATTAACGGTGACAATTATCGTCTATCTGTCGATTATTATATTGGATTATATTATTTCGTACTTATGGGATTATACATTATTCAGCGGCTCCGTTATTTTGGAGAAAACGATGCGTTCGAAACTAATGCAGCATTTCCTGCACATGTCCCCAACTTTTTTCGAGAAACATCGGACAGGGGATTTAATGGCAAGAAGCACAAATGATTTGAAGGCGATTTCAATGACGGCTGGCTTTGGGATTTTGACGCTTGTTGATTCGACCACGTTTATGCTGATGATTATTCTAATGATGGGCTTTACAATCAGCTGGAAACTAACTTTGGCAGCACTGATTCCGCTTCCAGTGATGGCAGTGATTATGAATAAGTACGGGAGCATTATTCATGCTCGTTTTATGCGGGCACAAGATGCATTTGGTGATATGAATAATGAAGTATTGGAGTCCATTCGCGGGGTGCGGGTGATTCGTGCGTTTGTCCAGGAAGAAGAGGATAGCAAACGGTATGAACGCCGAACAGAAGATGTCTATGAAAAAAACATGGCAGTCGCTCGCATTGATGCTTTGTTTGAACCGACGATGAAAATTCTCGTCGGTACCTCGTATGTAATTGGACTCGGGTATGGAACAATGCTCGTTTTCGGGCAGGCAATTTCTTTAGGGGACCTCGTGTCCTTTAATGTATACCTCGGCATGCTCATTTGGCCGATGTTTGCGGTTGGAGAACTAATTAATGTATTACAACGCGGGAATGCGTCACTGGATCGGGTCAATCGTATTCTGCGTTATAAGCCGGATATCGTCACGACACAATCGCCTAGCCATGTGCCTATATTGGAGGATATTCAGGTTTCGGAACTTGCTTTTTCCTATCCGTTTACGAAAGAGAAACAGCTGCAGATTGATGATCTGCATATTTCCCGCGGGGAGACAATCGGCATTGTCGGTAAAACCGGTGCAGGCAAAACGACATTGTTTAAGCTGATGCTTAGGGAGTATGCAGAGATGAAAGGAACGATTTCCTTTTCTGGTGTGCCACATCATCTATTAGATTTACAACAACTTAGAGGCTGGATTGGGTATGTGCCACAGGATCAGATGATGTTTTCAAAAACAATCAGAGAAAATATTCAATTCGGCAAAGACGGTGCATCAGATGAAGCGATTTTTCGGGTCATGGAGCTGGCGCATTTTTTGGAGGACATCCAGCAATTACCGCAAGGACTGGATACCGAAGTCGGAGAAAGTGGTGTGACATTATCCGGCGGACAAAAACAGCGAGTAGCACTCGCTAGAGCTTTTATTAAAAATCCGGAAATCCTCATCCTGGATGATGCATTGTCTGCTGTGGATGGGAAAACAGAGGCAAACATTATTCAGCATTTAAAAGAGGAGAGAAAGAATAAAACGACATTGATTGCTGCCCATCGTCTGTCCGCTGTGAAGCATGCCGATCAGATTATTGTTTTAGAGGATGGGAAAATCCGCGAGCAGGGTACGCATGAAACATTAATGCAGGCGGCGGGCTGGTATCAGGAACAGCATGAACAACAGCAGCTCGAGGAAGCGGGAGGTGAGTCTTAGATGAAAGAATCAACTGAAAAACGGCTGTTTCAGTATGCGATGCGATTTAAAAAAGGCATTTTGCTTGGTATTTTCTTTCTCATGATTGCCACCGTGCTTGAGTTGGCAGGACCATTCATCGCGAAAGTCATTATTGATAATCATGTGCTGAGTATTGAAGGAACATGGGAAGAAACAAATCCTCATGCACCAAAGGCGGTCCAGTATGATGGGCATTATTATGTAAAAGGGGATGGGGGAAAAAAGGAAGAAGGTATGGTTACTGTCTTTGCGGTTGGGAAAACTTACTATATCGCAGAAGGTGCCGTTTCATTAAAGGGGAAAAGAGAGAAAACAGATGCTGGTGTCCGCATCGGGGAGGAAGAAATCGCTGCGTCATCCCTATCCTTGAAAGAACTATCGGCATTTTTTCATCCAGAGCAAAAACCAATCATTTTATGGCTCGCCTTATATATTGGACTTTTGCTGATAGCGGGAGTATTCCAGTTTTTCCAGACCTTTTTGCTACAGAAATCTTCCAATCAGATTGTCCAGCAGATGCGTAATGATGTGTTTCAGCATACGCAGAAAATCCCGATAAATTATTTTGTGGATCAGCCGGCAGGAAAAATTGTTGCCCGGATTACAAATGATACGGAGGCAATCCGGGACTTGTATGAGCGTGTGCTGTCCATTGTAACGACAAGAATCATTTATATGGCAGGAATTCTGATTGCTATTTTTATTCTCGAGCCAAAAGCGGGGTATATGTGTCTGATTGTCATTCCAGCTATTTATATCATCGCGCGCATTTATAAGCATTTTGGGTCTAAATATAATCGGATCATCCGCAGGGCTAACAGTGAAATCAATGGGAATATTAATGAATCCATTCAAGGAATGCCGGTTATTCAAGCATTTCAGGTGGAAGATAAAATGACGGCTGATTTTGAAGCATTAAATGAAGAAATATATACGTATCAGCGAAAAAACGTCCGTCTGAGTGCATTGACCTCTTTTAATATCGTCAATGTTATCCGTAATTTGACGTTTACGATGTTCATTGTTTATTTCGCCGGGATTTCCCTTCAAGGTACTGGTCTAGTTACAATCGGGGTCTTGTATGCGCTTGTGGATTTTATTACCCGCTTTTTTGAGCCGGTGACAGCAATTGTCAATCAATTTCCACTCATTGAGCAGGCTAGAGCCTCTGGTGATCGTATGTTTGCATTAATGAATGAACCAGGGGAAGCAGTGAAGAATGAGCGAATCCCGAGATACAGCGGTGCGATCGAGTTTGACGAAGTAACTTTTGCTTATGATGATGAGAACGATGTGCTAACATCCATTTCCTTCATAGTAGCACCGGGAGAAACGGCCGCTTTTGTCGGGCATACTGGTTCGGGAAAAAGCTCGATCATGAATGTGTTATTTCGTTTTTATGATCCACAACATGGAGAAATCAGGATTGACGGGCAGGCGACGCAAAATTGGTCAAGGCAGCAGGTACGCAGCCATATGGGGATTGTGCTGCAGGATCCGTTTTTATTTTCCGGAACAATCGTGTCGAACGTGACGATGCAGGATCCGCGTATATCCCGTGAAGAGGCGGTTCGTGCGCTTCAGGCGGTCGGTGCTGATCGCTTTATTGAAAAATTACCGAACGGTTATGATGAAAAAGTGACTGAGGGAGGGTCTACGTTTTCATTGGGAGAAAGACAGCTCATTTCTTTTGCCCGTGCGCTAGCATTTAATCCGGCAATTTTAATTTTGGATGAAGCGACAGCCAATATCGATACGGAAACAGAATTGATTATTCAGACGGCACTCGAGGTGCTGAAAAAAGGGCGGACGACACTTGTGATTGCTCATCGATTGTCTACAATTCAAAATGCCGATAAGATTTTTGTGCTAGAAGCTGGTAAAATAGAGGAACAGGGCAATCATGTGGCATTGATTCAAAAGCAGGGGATTTATTATGATATGTATCAGATGCAAAAAGATCAGCGTTCACATGCAGGCTGAGGATTAAGACGACAGGGTGAAAAATGATGGATGAAGAAGAGGACAAACAAATCGAACAGCAAGATGTGATCGATCATGATCTGTACGAAGATTTATCCGAAGAAGAAATGCATGCCCTTGTCGAAAAAGCACGGGAAAAAGCGTTGCAGCGGGCAGCAGAAGAAAGAGAAAAGCCGGAGAAGCCAAAGCGCCGTTTTCCGAAATGGTTGCCTTGGCTCATTGCGTTGGCGATGTTTGTACAGCTCATTGCATTATTACCGCAAACGTTCTCCCTGCCCGCTTTTCAGTTTTTGTCGACTTCGGCAAAGCTTTCTAAACAAGAGGATATCCAAGCATATAAGCAGGCGGTTGTGGTTATTGAAGCAGAAGATAGTAAAGGAACGGGTTTCGCCTATTCGGATGAAGGTATGATTTTAACGAATTATCATGTCGTGGAAGAGGAAGAAGAAGTGTCGGTGATTTTCTCGGATAAAGGTATGTACGCAGGCAAGGTGACAGAAACTTATCCAGAAATTGACCTTGCAGTTGTAGCATTGAAAGAAGAGAAAACTGACATGCCTCATTTGCCTTTTGCAGCCGAGGATGCCATTCATGAAAATGAGCCGGTGTATATCATCGGCAATCCGCTGCAATTCACAGGGATTGCCAATGAAGGCCATGTGCTCGGAGAAGTGCAGGTTGCCGATAAAGATCAGCCAGTTATGATGCTCGATGCACCGGTTTATCGTGGAAACAGCGGCAGCCCCGTCATCAACCGTTCAGGAGAGGTGATTGGAGTGGTTTATGCAACACTGCGCCATGATAAAGAAGGCAGGGTCGGCTTATTCATTCCAATTGATTATTTTCCGGGCAGATAGGATAGGGTATAAACGGCTTGTCGTTTGCACATCATTGCGAATGGTTCGTTAGGTTTTCCATTTTGAAGCGCACTACACTTTTTGAACATTTGACGCCTCAAGACATATGAAAGCATGGTCGATATAACCTAATAATGCATCATGGGCAAGTATGATGGATTCGTTCGCTGAAGCATTGTAATACGCATGTAAAAACAGCTGGATTTTCTTTCCGAGTACATCGTCTTTTGTACGGATCATTAATGTAAATAAATTATCCCAATGGCCGCGCAGTACATAATGTAAGGCTAATTCATAATCAGGTATCATTAAAAGCGACCTCCTTTATGCTGTAATTATATTGTTGCCGAAAAACAGTGAAACTTGTCTGTTACTTCTTTGGTGGTTCTGCCAATTTAAGGTTTATCCTGTTTTTCGCATATTTCCTTCTTGCTGAAACATAATAAAAGCAAAACAAGAAGGAGGAAATAGCAACCATGAAATTTAAATATGTGACGATCTTTCTCGCAGCAGTCCTACTATTAGTCGGCTGTCAGGGCAATACAAACAAGGACAATCAGGAAGGTCAAGGCGATCGAAGTATCTTTGAGCGTACAAGCAATAAGGATACGAAAACAAATGACCGGAATATAACAAGAAACACGCGGAACAAAGAAGGTACTGGCATGACGGATGATATAACCGACCGAAATCGCCACAGCAATAACCGTCCAAGCAATAATACGCAGGACGAGTATGATGTATCTAAAGAAGCAGCAGATCGCATTGTAGAAGAAGTCGAGGACATTGATCAAGCCTACGTATTGACGACGAAAAACAATGCATATGTCGCCGCAACATTGGATGAAAACAATACGACTCCAAACGATCATTTGGCGAAAAATGACCGCAATCATAACTCAACAGGGACAAACGTCCGCAATACAAATGATCGAAATGTGCGGGATCGTACGGTGAATGAAGGGGATGCCAATGAGCGTGGGACGGATAATCATACAGCCAATCGCCGGGATGTAGAAGGACATGAAGTAACTGATGATGTGAAAAATCGCATCGCTGAAATTGTTCAGGATGTGGATAATGATATCGATAATGTGTATGTTTCCACGAGCCCAGACTTCTTTGATTTGGCTCATAATTACTCAAACGATATGGATGAAGGTAAACCAATTCGTGGTTTCTTTGATCAAATTGGCAATACGATCGAGCGGATTTTCCCGCAAAACAAACGTTAAATTTCCTGCTAAACCAGATGGTTATGTTGCAGCAATGCATCTCTATAGCTGTTATCGAATCATTTTATATACAAGCAATCCGTCTTTAGATACGGATTGCTTTTTTCATGATTCGTTTTTTCGTCCATTTCCTTCATAAATATGGTAGGATAATGACATGGAATAGAAGAAAGGGTGGATCATGTTGGCAGAGAACGTGATAGCTTATTTAGAAAAAAATCGCAGCGCCTTATTGCAAAAGCTACAGACCTTTTTAAAGATCCCAAGTGTGAGCACAGATTCTTCCTATGAAGAGTCGATTCGGGATGCGGCTGCCTTTTTGAAAAATTACATAGCAGAAATCGGATTTGATGAAGTAGAAGTAGTGGGAACAGATGGGCATCCGCTCGTCTATGCTAGTTATAATCAAGCTGGTGCGGATGCGCCAACCGTACTTTTTTATGGACATTATGATGTACAGCCGGTTGATCCGCTGGAAGAATGGAAAAGTGATCCGTTCGAGCCGGAAATCAGAGGGAATCGTTTGTATGCACGAGGTGCTAGTGATGATAAAGGTCAAGTGTTCATGCATCTAGCTGTTTTCGAGGCATTCATGCAAACAGAGGGCGCTTTGCCGATGAATGTGAAATTATGTATTGAAGGGGAAGAAGAAATCGGCAGTGAAAACTTGTATGACTTGCTGCAGGCTAAAAAAGAACAATTTGCTGCAGATTTTGTAGTCATTTCTGATTCTGGGATGGTTGCCGAGAATCAGCCGACGATTTTATACGGCTTAAAAGGGTTTACCGGGATTGAAATCAAAGTAAAAGGACCTGATCAGGATCTACATTCCGGTCTTTATGGCGGTGCAGTGCGTAACCCAATTATGGCACTGACCCATATTTTAGCGTCGATGAAAAACGAGGATGAAGTTATTACGGTCGATGGTTTCTATGATGGCGTCAAAGACATCACGGCACATGAAAAAGCCCTGATTGCGGATGTGAAGGGCGAAAATTACACGGAGACGACCGGAGTGAAGGAAACCACTTCCGAAGCAGGATACGATGCGAAAGAACATACGATGGCACGGCCGACACTGGAAATCAACGGCATGTACGGTGGGTACCAAGGAGAAGGAACCAAAACAATTATCCCAGCGGAAGCAACAGCCAAAATTACATGCCGACTCGTACCAGGACAAAATCCAGCGCATATTCAGCAATTACTTAAACGACATATCGACCAGGTGGCACCAAGTGGAGTGGACGTGGAAGTGAAGCTGGAGAAGCTATCCTCCAAGGCATATATGGTGGAGCCTGATCATCCTTTAATCGAGCAGGCAGCCGCCTGTTATGAAAGAGCGTTTCAGAAAAAGACGGTATTTGTCCGTATGGGTGGTTCGATTCCGGTGGTCGAATGGCTAGATGCTATTTATGATGTCCCGGTCATCCTGCTTGGTTTCGGCACACCGGAGGATCGTCTGCATTCACCAAATGAAAGCTTTCCACTCGACAGTTTTGATAAAGGGATGCAGACACTTGTGTATTACTGGAAGGAAATAACGAAGTAAGAGGAGGAACCGTGATGAATTATGCAATTGTAACAGGTGTATCCAAAGGGCTTGGAGCATCTGCAGCATCGTATTTACTGGAGTCAGATATACATGTCATCGGGATTTCCCGAACGGATAACGATGGATTGTATGTGCTAGCAGAAGAAAATGGTGTCCAGTATGAGCATATTGTCTGTGATCTAGGAAACATGGATGAGCTGATGGAAACGATTAACCAAATTAAAAAGCAATTAATGCAAACGGAGGTTAATCAATTATTCCTAGTCAACAATGCTGCAGTTGTCGAGCCAATCAAAACAGCTGATGAAATAGAGCCAAGCACATTGCAGCATCATTATCAGGTGAATGTCATTGCTCCGATGATGCTGATGAATGCTTGTATTGCCCTCTGCCAGGAAGCCAGTTTTATCGGAGTCAATATTTCAAGTGGTGCGGCCGATCGACCAATCTATGGCTGGAGCGCATACTGCAGTTCGAAGGCAAGCATCAATCGATATACAGAAACAATTGCTTTGGAACAAGAAGAAAAGAATACTGGTCATAAAGTCATCGCGTTCAGTCCTGGAATTATGGATACGGCTATGCAGGAACAGATACGAGCAACAGATCAGGCAGATTTTAAAGATGTGGCTACATTTCAAGGGTATAAGAAGGAGAATATGCTGTCCAAAACGGACGCAGTAGCGAGTGTGTTGGTTGATATTATGACAGATGAGGTCAATATCGAAAATGGAAAAATCTATTCGGTAAATGAGTATCTGTGAGCCGAAGCATTTGTCCTTATTCCCGGTAAAGCTCCTTCATCTCAGAGGAAGCCAGACAGGTAGCAGAGCAAAGCTGAAGCTAAATTAACGGAGCGGCAGATTATTGCTGGATGCCCGTGATGTTCCTATAGCTTGTCTTCCTTTAGGAACAGATGATGTATAAAGGATATTGGAGAGACGAAAGAGAGGAATGACGTTTTCATCCGGAAAATCATGTGTGGGGCCGGATGCAGATGCTGTCGCTCTCTTTTTCCCGTCTAGTAGCTCTGTTACCTCTTCATTTGTCTTTTATGGTACACTATATTGGAATTAGGATTGCTGGAAAGAGAGGTAGTATAGACGTTGATTACAAGAAAAAGTAAACGAGAAATAGGTCGTATGCAAGAAGCGGGCGATATACTGATCGCTACTCATAAAGAAATAGCAAAACGAATAAAACCAGGTGTTACAACGATGGAAATTGACGCTTTTGTTGAAAAGTTTTTAAAAAAGCATGGTGCGACCCCGGAACAAAAAGGATTTCAGGACTATCCATATGCAACATGCGCTTCGATCAATGATGAAATCTGCCACGGATTCCCGCGGCATGAGCCATTGGAAAACGGTGATATTGTCACGATTGACATGGTTGTCAATTATAATGGAGGTCTGGCAGATTCAGCTTGGACCTATGAGGTTGGCGAGGTTGATGAGAAAGGGAAACGTTTGTTAGAAGTGACAAAAAAGTCCCTCTATCTTGGCATTGAACAAGCCCAGGTCGGCAATCGAATTGGTGATATTGGTCATGCGATTCAAGTTTATGCGGAGCAGGAAGGGTTTTCAGTTGTCCGCGAATTCACCGGACACGGCATCGGGCCGACCATTCATGAGCCACCGCATATCCCACATTTTGGCGAACCAAACAAAGGAGTTCGTCTGAAAGAAGGGATGGTCATCACGATTGAACCGATGATCAATGAAGGAACCTGGAAAAGTAAGATGGATGATAACAGCTGGACAGCTCGAACAATGGACGGCGGACGTTCTGCACAGTATGAACACACACTTGCTATCACAAAAGATGGCCCATTGATTATGACAGAGCAGGACTGACAGGCGAGAACAATTGATGAATTGGTAAAATGTCGGCAGAAAAGGAGGGACTTGCTATGACAGAATCTTTCGTACAGCAGGAACAGTTAAATCCTTTTCAGACATTGCGAAGAGGGGTGCAAGTCGGCTTTCCAATTACAATCGGCTATGTCCCAGTTGCTCTTACATATGGGGTGCTTGCAGCGCAATCAGGTCTCTCTGTCCTACAGCTGACTATGATGAGCCTGCTCGTGTTTGCCGGTGCCAGCCAGTTCATGGGTGTCAATATGATTGCAGCTGGTGTGAGTGCAATGGAAATCATCGTTGCGACGTTTGTTTTAAACTTGCGGCATTTTGTCATGAGTCTTTCGTTAATGAATGAGTTTCGCCATCATATTCCTTTAAAAGGAAGATTTACGCTGTCATTAATGCTGACAGATGAAGCATTTGCTCTTTCTTCCATGCATAAGGACAAAAAGCAGATGAATCACAGTGTGTTGTTTTTCATGGGGATTTATTTATCAGGTTATCTTTCCTGGGCGGGCGGTTCTTTTGCCGGTGGTGTGCTTGGAGAAGTAATTCCGGAGCAGCTCAGCCAGAGCATGGGGGTTGCTTTGTATGCGATGTTTATCGGTCTCTTGGTTCCATCTGTTAAAAAGGAACTCAAATATGGACTGATTGCTGTCATAGCAATGCTGATCAATGTGGCTGCAAGTAATTTTGTCAGCAGCGGCTGGGCAATCGTTTTCGGTATCATTATCGGCGGATTTTCTGGCGTGTTTTTGTTAAAGGAGCAGAGAACATGATGTACGTGATTATTATCGGAATGGCATTGGTGACAATGATTCCGAGGGTTCTGCCTGCATTTATCGTGAATAAATTCATTTTTCATGATTGGGTAAACAACTGGCTGCAGGCTATCCCATACGCAGCACTGGGAGCACTGATTTTTCCAGGGATCTTATCGGTGAAAGAAGGAGATCCGAAAATTGGCTTGCTAGGCGGACTGGTTGCTATCTTGCTGGCGTATGTCGGATTAAATGTCGTGTTTGTCGTAATTGGAGCGATTGTAACTGTCTTTTTGCTGACGATGTAAACAAGCTTTTTCCATACATGATGGAGAAAGCTTGTTTTTTATTGTTTATTAAAAGAAGCAAGGCTTGGTTAAATGAGTATTTATAAAAATAATTAAAGTGGCTAGGGTACAGGAGCTTGGATGCGTTTAAATTAATTGGATTTCACCTGTATTTTTAAACGAATGTTGGTGATGCGTTTAAATTATTAGGAATTCTCTTGTATTTTTAAACGAATGTGGTTGATGCGTTTAAATTAATTGGATTTCTCTTGTATTTTTAAACGAATGAGGTTGATGCGTTTAAATTAATCGGATTTGTCCTGTATTTTTAAACGAATGAGGTTGATGTGTTTAAATTATTAGGCATTCTCCTGTATTTTTAAACGAATACGGTTGAAGCGACTTTTTATCGGATATTCTTTTTCTGATTGAACATAATAGAAGTACTTATTGCAGGAAAAGGGATGAGCGTGTTGGGGAAATTGAAACAAAAAAGACGTTGGGCCATTGCTTCATTAGCTTCAGTGCCATTAATCATGACATTGGGAAACTCCATGTTAATTCCGATTTTACCGGTGATGGAGCAGAAACTACATATTACGAAGCTGCAATCAAGTTATATTATATCGGTTTATTCCATCGTTGCGATTCTTTTTATTCCATTGGCAGGGTATCTGTCTGATCGATTTGGACGAAAAAAAGTGCTGATTCCTGCTTTGATTTTAGCTGGGATTGGCGGTCTGATCGCTGGTTTTGCCGCATGGAAGATGGAGAATGCTTTTACGGTTATTTTATTGGGAAGAGTTCTGCAAGGAATTGGTGCGTCGGGTGCAATGCCGATTGTTTTGCCATTTATCGGTGATTTGTTTCAAAGGGAGAAAGATGCAAGTGCGACATTAGGGGTGATTGAAACAGCAAATACGGGAGGAAAAGTGTTAAGTCCAATTCTTGGGGCAGGTTTAACAGCGATTATTTGGTTTTTGCCTTTCTTTTCCATCACGTTCTTTTGTTTGCTCTCGGTCCTGATGGTCGCTTTTCTTATTCAAAGCAGTGAGGAAAAAGAGGAGCCGATTGTGTTTCGGACTTATATGAAAGAAATAAAACAAGCATTTCAGCAACATCGTAGGTGGCTGTTGGCTGTGTTTGCTATCGGTGCGATTCTGATGTTTATTTTATTCGGCTTTCTCTTTTATCTGTCAAGTGTGCTGGAAGATGATTTTGACATTAAAGGGATTCAAAAAGGGCTATGGCTGGCAGCTCCATTATTGGCCCTAGCTGTTGCATCATATGTAACTGGAAAGAAGATTGGAAGTAATCTGCGGGTAATGAAGTGGGTCACATTTATAGGCATTGTGCTCACTGGCTTATCTGTTGTCATCATTTCGTTTTTTGATCATTTTCTTTATCTGCTCTGTCTCTTTTTTGTTTGTGGAGCGGGAATCGGCATGGCATTGCCGAGCTTAGATGCATTGATAACGAAGACTTTTTCGGACTCAATCCGTGGCGCGATAACATCTATCTACAGTTCGATGCGTTTTATTGGAGTGGCTGCTGGACCGCCGGTCATCGCACTGTTCATGAAATGGCATGTGTTTTGGATAGCTGGCTTATTTACGATCTTCGCACTTGCTGCAGGCATGCTCGCTTTTCGCAATATTGATCCAGAAGCCGATTGACGGTTTTGCAGAATCAAGGGTGCTGGATTGCACCCTTTTCATTTATACCACTCCCTCCTTTGAAT
>RWZD01000136.1_pt1 | contig 14183 bp, 23 predicted proteins | sample 2187771 | NCBI WGS metagenome assembly RWZD01 (sample SAMN10531866, study PRJNA481165) | viral metagenome | isolation source: viral particles purified by filtration and ultracentrifugation from about... | place: USA: Tennessee
CGATGCAATGAAAAAGGAATATGTGGCTCAAGTTCAATATTCCATGTGGGTTACAGGTAAGGATATCTGGCATTTTGCAAATTTTGACCCACGAATGCCGGCAGGAAAAGAAATAGCATATTTCCCTGTTGAGCGTGACGAAAAAATGATGAAAGAATTTGACGAGTTAGTACCTGAGTTTATTGAGGTAATGGATCAGGGATTAAACAAGTTAGGCATTCAATTTGGCAATCAATGGAGTGTATATGGCAATTAACACAATAACAGTAAGTGGAAACTTAGGTAAAGATTGCGAACAACGATGGACACCAAATGGTAAGGCGGTTGCATCTTTTAGTTTGCCAGTAAAGCAAGGTTACGGAGAGCACGAAAAAGTATCTTGGGTTATCTGCAAGATGTTTGGCCCTAAAGCTGAAAAGCTACCTCCGCACCTAACCAAAGGAACAAAGGTTACGGTTACTGGTGAGTTCGTCATGGAAGAATGGACAAGCCAGAGTGGTGAGAAGAAATCAGCTCCAGTAATTATCGTTAACCAATTAGATTTTGGCGGTAACGGTGGTAATCAGGCAGGAAGCCAGAAGCCACAACAGAATCAAGGATGGGGTCAACCTCAGCAACCTCAGAAGCCAGCACCACAAAATGAACCGCCTCAAGATTGGGATGATCAAGAAATACCCTTCTGAATTCCCTCCTCAATTTCAGTAGTAAGTACATTCAAAGAATAATTTAGAGCATCTACTTTTCTCAAAGGTTGGTGGATATGAAGAATTGTTTTAAATGCAGAAAAGAAAAACCATTGAGCGAATTTTATAAACATAAAGGTACACTCGATGGACACCTAAATAAATGCAAAGAGTGCACAAAGTTAGATGTAAAAAGAAACTCAGAAAAAGTTAGGAATAAATATGACTTCTCAATAAAGGGAGTCTTTAGAGTTTTATATAAAACTCAAAAAAGACATCAAAAGTTAAGAGGTCATGGTGATATGCCGTACACCAAAGATGAGTTAATTGATTGGTGCATGAATAATGGTTTTATTTGTCTATATAAAACTTGGGAGAACTCAGGGTTTACAACAAACCTTAAGCCAAGTGTGGATAGATTAAATGATCTTAAAGGTTACAGTTTTGACAATATAAGGCTTTGCACATGGAGAGAAAATAGAGAGCACCAGTTTAACGATATAAAAATGGGAATAGGAACAGGAGGAAAGAGATGTAAAAAACTAATAAAGATAGACGGTTCAGGAAAGGTAATTTGCAGTTATGTATCCTACAGCTCCGCAGTTAGAGACGTAGGTTATAAGCTAGAATATCAAATCAGAAATAAAGTTAAGTGTAGAGATGGATTTTATTGGAAATACGCTTAACCCACTCCCTTCTAACCACCCTACCCGTTTAACCAAAGGATATAACCATTACTCAGTGCAAGGATGCAAATAGGAGATAGATATGACTATTGAACAGTTACAAGAAGAAAATGAAAAGTTGAAAGAAGTTCTTTTTGCTGGCGCTTTCTTAATGGCTAAAGCGGTTCATAAATATGATTTCGGCGTTGGAATGGAAGAGCAAGCCACCGACTTTATGAAGGACGCAGAGGAACTTACAGGCAATAAGTTACCAAAGTTTGCATGATAATTTAACTCGCAGGGATGCAATGAAGAGGAATGAATATGAACAGTTTTACACATTATGGGCAATTTATGAAATTTACATTGCCAGAACCAGACCCTAGGAATGTTTGTAACTTTTGCGGTGGAAGCGGTAGTAAGGACAATTTAATCCAAGGTAAAGCAGCAAATATTTGTTTTGAGTGTTCTGATTTGGCGAAAGAAATTGCAGATGAAAAGCGTAAGGAAATAGCAGAAAAGGAAATTAAAGAAATTATTCGATTAATTGAAGGGTATGCGGTCAAAAATGACAGCGCAGACATTGCCAGTCTGCTTTATCAAGCTGGATATAGAAAGGTGGAGTGATGAAAGTCTATCTCGATGACGAACGTAAAACGCCAGAGGGGTTTGTGCGTGTTTACTGGCCCGATGAAGCCATTAAATTACTGGAAACTGGCGATGTCGAGTTAATTAGCCTAGACCATGATTTAGGTGACGATGAGCGCGGTACAGGCTACGACGTTTTATTGTGGATAGAAGAGCAGGTTTATTTAAATGGATTTAAACCGCCTGAAATTATTGTTCATTCATCTAATTCATCAGCACGTCATAAAATGGAATTGGCAATTGCAAATATTAAAAAGGTGAAATGATGGACAAATCAAGACAGCAATTTGAAGAGTTTATAAGTAAAGGTGATTACCCTTGGGTAAAAGGTATTATCCCTGTCATGTGGATGGTGTGGGAAGCATCACGCGAGAGTTTGGAGGTTGAATTGCCAGAGCCATTTATTGCAAATGAAAATTGCGAAACTTGGTGTTATGACGAAGATTTAGTTAATCAGGCATTAATAAGCAATGGAGTGAAAATAAAAAATGAATGAAAAATACAGAGCCGAACTAATTAACGGTAAACCAGTTATTTTATTAAATGGAAATATGATTGAAAAAGGATTTATTTCATATTCAGATGCAGAAAGAAGAGCTAATAACTTAAATTCTAAATTCAAAGTAGCCCACACATATAAGATTAAATAACCATGCAAATAATCGGATATGTATTACTCATGCTAATACAGGGCTCTGCTATGCCTGTAACGGAAGATATATACACACAATCGGAATGTAATAAACGTGCTGAATATTTAATGTCAGTGAGGAATGTTGAAGTTATTTGTGGAGAAATTTTGAGGCATGAAAAATGACTACGGAGGTAGCCGCACACCAAATGAATTGCGTGATAGATGGCAAACTCCCCTACCTTTATTCACAGCATTGGACGCTGAATTTGGTTTCTATTTAGATGCCGCCGCCGATAAAAATAACTCTCTCTGTTCTCATTACCTCACCGAAAAAGACGACTCGTTAAATTGCGATTGGGAAAGTTACGGAGCGATATTCTTAAATCCTCCTTACAGTGAAATTAAGCCTTGGATTAATAAAGCCGCTGAGCAATGTAAAAAGCAATTACAGCCTGTCGTGATGTTAATTCCTGCTGATACTTCTGTCGGTTGGTTTAATTCTGCATTAGAAACAGTTGATGAAGTGAGGCTAATTACAGGAGGAAGAATATCTTTTATTAATGCAGGAACAAACAAACCAGTCAATGGTAATAACAAAGGCTCAATGATTTTAATATGGCGACCATATATCAAGCCACGAAAGATAATTAATACTGTTGATAGAGACGAATTAATTAATATCGGTAATAAAATATTAAATGAATGTAAAATAGCATAGGTGAATTATGAGATTAATAATTCGCGGTGAAGTCACGCCCATAGAAAGGATTGCTATTAATGAGGCACTGGAAGCCCATAAAAAGAAATATAACCGAACAGGAATAATCGTTAGCCACAAAATAAAGATAGGAAAGAATATCTACCCTGTGGAAATAGAAAACTGTCGTAAATCATATATGGTCACATTGCGTAATAAAAGGCAAAGACTATGAACACACAGGCAATGGAAAACGCGCGACGACAAATAGCAAAGGAATGCTTAATCGAACTCAGAAGCCACGGAATACCAAACGACAAACTAACAACTCAGACCCTCGATAAATACACACCAAAGTTTAAGCCTCTAAATCACACAAAGTACAACACCAAAGATGTTATGTGCCAATACATCAGAAATCTGCAAAAGGAAGAGAAGAATGGAAGATGACTGCATGACATTGAAAGAGTTTGCAGGGAAGCTAAAACTCTCACCATCAACTATCTATAAAAACCCACCAAAATATTACATGTTTAAGGTGGGCGGTTCATGGCGAGCTAACAAGGAAAGCCTGAAAAAGTTTGAACAGGCGCAGTTTAATGACAATAATGTTTACCGGCTGGCTGTGGTCGGTGGCAGGAGAAATTTAAAATGCCGATCTACAAAAGAGGTAACACATACTGGATTGATGTCACATCTCCAAGTGGAGAAAGAATTAGGAGATCTACTGGCACCACGAACAAGGTGAAAGCTCAGGAGTATCACGATAAATTAAAGTACGACCTGTGGCAGATAGACAAATTAGATAAATCGCCAGAACGAACATTCGATGAGATGATGATTTTGGCGCTAAGAAACGCCGAGAGTCATCGAAGTTTTGCAAATGCACAAACTAATGCAAGGTATTTCCTAGCTATTTTCAAGGGAAGAAAACTATCCACTATTACCAGTGATGAGATCACGAACTCACTGCCTGTATATAGTACGAAAACAAAGAGAAAACTCTCTAACGCATCCAAAAACAGGTATCGTTCATTTATTATGAGGGCATTTTCATTAGCACACAAAAGCGGATGGATAAAAGAAAAACCGCATGTTCCATCGTTTAGAGAACCGGTTGTCAGGGTTAGATGGATCGAAAAGGAAGTGGCAATTGAGCTTATTGATAATCTAAAGCTAAAGTGGATGAAAGACTTAGTTAGCTTGGCATTATTAACTGGAGCAAGACGAGGTGAGTTGCTATCCCTAACCTGGAGCAATGTTGACTTAGATAGAGGGATTGCAATAGTAACACCTGAAAACTCAAAATCTAACCGAGGTCGCCCTCTCCCTTTAAATGAAGATGCTGTAAATATTTTACGCAATATCCCAAGAGAATTTGAATATATATTTACGAGAACAGGAAAAAGAAAACGATCTATCGGTCTTGAAGATTTTGAACGGGCAGTTAGATTAACTGGGTTAACAGATTTTAGATTTCATGACCTGCGCCACACATGGGCAAGTTGGCATGCTCAGAGTGGAACACCATTAATGGTATTAAAAGAAATGGGAGGATGGGAAACATTAGAAATGGTTAAGAGGTATGCCCATTTAAGTGGCGAGCATTTAACCAAATACAGTGAGCGCGTCACAATTTCGACACACTCGAAGAATGAAGCCAGAAAAAAGCCACATCTAACTCTTTTAACTGGCTGATTAATATAAATTAATATTACTCATCATCTAACGTAAAACGCAATCTTGAATAGATTTAATGTCGGATGATGTGAAAATATTGATTAACGCTATTTAGCCTACAAAGCCACTATCCATGCCAGCCAGCAAATTTTGACTTTGCAGAATTTAATCATTTTTACCATCATTTCACATATATTGTGTCACAATCTCGACACAGTATGTCACACCTCCTCATTTTTAATTCCACACCCTGCTATACTCTCCAAAAAACTAAATGGATCTGTTATGAACCTCGCAAACTTATCTCAAGAAGAAAAAGACAAAATCAATGTCGATTTATCAGCTTCAGGTGTCGCATATAAAGAGCGACTCAATATGCCAGTTGTTGCATCCGAAGTTGAACGACAACAACCAGCACATTTGCGCGAGTACTTTAATGAACGGTTAGCGTTTTATCGTGAGAGAAGCAAGAAGTTGCCGGATGGAAATTCAGTGCAGTATTTGAAGACAGAGTAGCGCCGATGCTAGATGGAACCGACCGAGTTATATAATCAATCAGTTATCAATTTCGGGTGCCTTATTGGTGTCCTGATTTTCTTCCTCTTCTTTTTGTCTACGTTCCTCTTCCGCTTTCTGCGCATCTTCCATCTCACGCATTCTCACGTTATAGATTGATTGCTCTGGCATCTGTACACGAACGGAAATAAAGCGACCGGCTGGAATATCAATCGGATCGCTATCATTGAAGCCGTCAATATCATTACGGGCGAATTTAGGCGCATTAGGGTGAGTACGGTGATAGGTTTTAACGAGAATAGAACCGTCCTCATTAACTTCAGAGTCAACCCAAATAAGTGGTTGTTTATTGACATCAAGTGGAATCTCAATACCGCCATCAACACCGCCCCAGCCAGCGTCAGCGTTAAAACCTAATACGCCTTCGATGAGATATTCACCCTGCGCCACTCGAGTAACCGTAGCACCTTCTGATTCGTCGTTAGTGGTGAATGTGCCGTCTGGGTTAATGTCTATAATAGGAGATGCTTTTTTGATGAAACCTTGTGGATCTGTTGTTGTATTAGCCTCGCTATATATCTCCCTTACTCTAGTAACACCATCACTAATACGGACATCTGAATAATATGAATATGTAACGCCAGTTAACGCATTAACAAACAAGCCAGCTTTAATTTTTGCATTATAAGCAAGGTGAATGCCGCACCCATGATCTTTAAACAGGTTACCCCCGCTACCACCAATCTGCAAAAAAAAAGAAGTGTGCTGGGTGTTCGTTAAATCATCATTAGTAAATTTTGGGTTTACGGAACCAATACCATAATCGCCAACAAGCATCATTGTACCTGATAATTTTGGTATTTGGATTCCGTTATAACCTGATACAGAATTGAGCTCGATATTAGTTCCACCAGCATTGCTGGTCGTCAATGATATTGATGTTTTACCATCCGCTGATTTTGAAATTAGTTTCGTTGTTGCTTCTATCGCTGATGTGAATGATTGTGTTTTTGATAAGGTTAAATCAGCTTTATTACCAATATCCCCCTGCATCTTCTTAATGCTATCTAGTGTAATGACTTCGCCATTTGGCATCTCAATTTTTGTCTGGCCCGTCTGAGTCATCCATGTGTTCATTGCATCAAGGAAATACTCAACATAACTATTAATAGCGACCATTGTTCTTGCTGCATCACTATTATTATCTGGCTCAGTAATATGAATTGAGAATGTGGTGTTAGTTGCTGTGGCTAATGCAGGTTGTGCTAATAATAATTCAGTGTCGGAATTAACGGATTTAATCATATACGGAATATTAGTATTTCCCGATTTAATTAAAATCGTCATTCCGATATTAATAGCTGGATTATTATTTTTAAATTTAGTGCCAGTGCCTTTGACAATAGCAGACCCTGACACTGTATTAACAGTGCCTGTTGTGTATATCATTTTATTTATTCCATAGTTTAATTAATTAGAAATTCTTCGCTTGAATCAGGAAATGCAAAAACTCGTCCTCTTAAAATAAACTCCGTCCACTCCCCGCCATGCCCACCTCCAGCATAAGGTATTTTTATACCAACACTACTTATTCCCTTTCCAGCTGGTATTTTTACAACAAACTCATTACAAACATATTCATCTTTTCTATCATTCGATGGATTTCCCGACCAAACAGAAACTGTTTTTACATTAAAAACCCCATCAACATAAATCTCAGCAACACCTCTACCCTCTCCCATAAATGGTGCCATATATCCCATTAATGCTCTATTCGGCGTTTTTGTTCCAAACCAATCAGGAATATAATCTTCTTGATGTAATGAGCCGTTAATCCACAAGTAGCATGGAGTATCTCGCTGTTTAAATTTAAACAACTCCCTTATTCCATCACCTTTCCATCTATCATTTATATAAATCTCGTCAGAAATTGAAACAATATTTCCTATTAACTTTCCGACCTTAACCGTCCCATTGAAATTACCATCGGCACCGTCAATCATCCCTCTGAATATCGCACTATTAAATTCAGTATTACCAGTATTAGCATCAATAATAAATCCTGTTTTACCCGCCTCGTAATTATTGGATTTAATGGCTTCAGATAACACCATTTCACGAACATTCGCTTTATCTAAAAACGCTTCTTTAATAAAGAGTTGCCCATTTTTGGCATACATGAATAATTCCATCTTGCCATTTGCAGGGTTATACCAAGCAAAATTATTGGCGTTGTAGCCAATGAATGATTCAAGCTTGCCGTTCTTAACCTGAGCACTAATCACTTGCCCTGCTGAATTGTATTTCACGTTGTTATGAACAATCGTGATATTGATTGAGTGAGTGACAACACCGTCACCAGCCTGATTGAAGGTGGCTTGCATTTTCTCCTGTATCATTCCCTCCTGTTCATCAAACTTAGCTTGAACTTGTGTTTTGTTTTCAGCAAAAGCCTTATCTGTGTTAGAGATGGCAGTAGAGTTTGAAATGATATCGGCCTGAGCTTTATCCATTTCCGTACGAATTTCAGTAAATCGCTGACCAAAAGCCTCATCTAGTTTAGTGATAGATGTTTGCGTCTCTTTAATTGCAGATTTGTTGTCACCAACAGCGGAGTAAATCTCTTTAACTTCCTGTGCCCATGCTTCACTATCAGTCGCGCGAACCTGCCATAACTCGCGAATGCCCGCTTGAGATTGCCCATGCTTCACTAACAAACTGCGTGATAATTGAGAGTCAGCGTTACCGAGAATAATTGCTGTTTCAGCATTCCAGTCCAATCGCTCACTGAGCTGCTTACCGGCATCAGCTGTCATGAAGTGACCGTCTAGCTCATCGAGAATGGCTTCCGTGTTGTCATCAGCCTGCCCCTTCGCTTCCACGAAATGAGATTTACCATATTCATTGACGCTTCGTACATAAAACCAGTAATCATGACCTGCCTTTAGCTGTCCTTTAGTCCAGAATTTAGCTCTACCTAGGAAATCAGCTTTTGACTCTATTTCATTGATATTATCTATTCTGTTTTCACCAGAAAACCAGAACTCAAACTCAGTATTTAAAGTGTGCGGCGCGGAAATATGAGGGATCAGTTTTATTTCAAAAAAACCAGACTCAACAGTTATTGAGCTAGGTGCGCTAGGCGTGCCAATAACCATCTGCACTTTTGATTCGTTGCCAAGCATTCCATTAGCATCTTTACCTCGCACACCAACAAGATAATCCCCAGATTCAAGCCCATTGAAGTAGTATTCAAGATCTGTTGTGCTTCCGGTAGAGACAACCTTTCCGTCTTTATAAAGAGTGACATTAAATGAAATATTTCTATTAATGGTTGTTGTTGCCCACATGGCTCTAGCTTGCACCTGTGAGCTGTCATCAACGTAAGCAATAGAAAGACGCTCTATATTAGGAATACGAATAACATTCTGTGTTGGCGGATTCCCAGTAAAATCAACACCATTATCAACAATGCTTTCCTTTTGCGGTTCATGCTGAATGCAGTTGTATAGGTAATTTCCTTCATTATCCTCAGCAATGGAAATTACACGAAATAATCTTGTAGTTAATGTGCTTTTGGAAATGGAAAATACACCATACTGTTTCAATCCATTCGGGATCTCCCGCAAAGTAACAGCGTCACCATCAATAGATTGAATATCTACTTTCTCGAACCCACCTGATGCCCCTAAAAATGAGAAAGTGCCTTTATCGTCATATTTCCAATCTATAGGCGCATCAACAGTAATAGTGCTACCATTAACTGATAAAACTCGACCCCCAACCTTCACCCCTGCAAAACTATCATCTGCAACTTCAATGATATCGCCAGAAATACAGTTGATACCCTCGCGCCCAGTAGTGAAAGTAACACTATCTTTCTCTAACTTTTCTGTTTGTAATATCCATTTACCTACTCTGTGAGCCTGCCCACGACTAGTGCAACCAAAAGCAGTGACTTTCTTGACGTTTACACCACTGAACCGCTGAATAAGATCATCATCTTGAATGAACTCTCTTTCTTCACTCCAACCATTACTAGGATTTACCCATGACACTTCAATAGCATTGTGTCGTGCTGATTTCGCTGTTGATGTATATTTAAATTTGCCATCAATAACGTTTGAGTTTGTGTACGTCCATACTGGATCAGATGGTCTATCTTGAAAGCAAGTTAATTGCTGACCATCCCATAAAGGCATGCCACGAAATACAGACGCTAAGTCATCAAGCACTTCTTTGGCTTTTCGTTGAGAGGTAATGTAGGCATTAAAAGTAAAGCGAGGCTCTTTGTTGCCAAACCCATCATCAACCAATTCATCACAGTAACGAGCAATGGCATATAGCGCGAATTTATCAACGCCAAACGAGCCGATCATCTCTCCTATACCGTATCGTTCATTAGTGACTAAATCGTAAAAAACCCATGCAGGGTTATTAGTCCATGCGGGCTTGAAACGACCAGTCCAGATGCCAGTGTAAGTACGAGACTCCGGATCATAGTTATCAGGGACTTGTATAATCATCCCTTTGATATGATAGGTACGATTGGGTGTGTCGCCGTATTGGGATTTATCGATTTTCATCCCTACGACAGCAGAATTAGGGTAAGAGAATTTAGCGTCGGTTATTTCTGTGTAGCTTGCCCATACCGTTCCGTTTTTCAGTAGATCACTTTTACTATCATCTGTTAATCGTGAAACTCTAATTTGGAAAGGTTTCTTTTTAGGCGCATCGATGATATGAGACTCAAGATATTGACCGCTTATTTTACCTGGCCCTATTGTTACCTTTTCCGCATGCATCCAACCAGAGCCATCATTAACCTCAATAAGCATTTCTGCCGCAGCATCGTACTGATTTCCCTTGTCATCTTGACTAACAAGAGCAGAAACACCCAAAGTGAATCTAACGCGGTCAGTTTCCTGATCTGAGATGGTACGTAAGATTGGTGTGCTTTTTTTTACCTCTACATTGACAGGAATTTCTTTTTCTACAAAAGGAAAGTCATCTAATGGTTCTTGCGTTTGCGTTCCTGCTCGCCACTGAACCTCAACACCATGAATATTTGGATTACCATCCGCATCTACAACAGGAGTGCCATTCAATAGAAAACCTGACATACCACCGACAGGCCCTTCTATTGGCCCTTCTGAAACTAAATCGATGACATTAAGAAATTGTTTGTTTTTTAAGTTGTCATCGAGCAACCTCGGAGTGCTTCCTCCACCGCCACCTTTACCCATTAAACAGTCTCCAAACCTTGTGATATTACATTTGAACCCACAACCATCTCGCCATAACAGATAGGAACCGGATAGCCTTGCCCGACTCTATTTGATAACGAACTGAAATACTGGTTACTTTCTGAGTTTCGCCCCTCTATGCTTGGCGCTGGCGGTGTTTTAGTTAACATGGTTGCCAATCCCGCGGCGGCCACACCTACACCAGCGGCAAATAATGCGGTCGATGTCATCGTTGCCAAAAATCCGCCCGGTATTAAAAACGATGCGCCAATTAAAGCGGCCCCACCAATAATGCCAAACCACCCGCCTGATTTGGCGCCACCAACTATAGGGACGATCGTAATAACATCGCCTTCACTTAATGGCGTATTTAGTCCCGCAGAAATACTATCCTCGGTCATATCATTACCTGCGATACGAACGCGAAACTGACCTTGGTTAATCTCTTTTTTCAACCCATCTATTTGATAGCAAAGACAGCGTAAGGCCTCACCTGCATTACTTACCTCAAGCTCGAACCTGCGTCCAAATCTGCGTAAATAGCCTGCAAACTGTAATTTGACCATTGTTTATGCCTCCAAATGCTGTGAGTGTATTTAAACCAGTAACCACCGTAAGTATCTCGCTTACTCAATCTGTCTGGCCTGTGATGCAATATCTCTTGATTACCTAAGTACAACGCAGCGTGACAAGGTTTTGATGTTCCTAAGCAAATCAATATCATATCGCCTGCTTGAGCCTCTTCTACTTGATAAAATCCCTGCTTGTCCGTGTTATCAAGATAGAGATTTTGTTCTGTGTACCACCATTCATCGGGACGAATAAAATCATCTAGCTGAATGCCTGACAGATGATAGGCATCACGTATAATGGAATAACAATCCTGCTCACCATGCTTAAACTCTCTACCTAATAGTGGCGCTATTGGCCTGAACTTATGGATCACTCCATCACATACCAACCACCAAGGCAGATTTGTTTTCCTTTGTATTGTTCTGTCGCCAGAACTCAGGTACGGCTTTCCGTCAGGGTGACTATGAACAATAGCTTTGATTTCTGAATAGCACTCTGCCGTCATCCAATCGTCTGGGTTAATTTCAAAATAGTTTTGCGGATCGGGATGTATGTTTCTGCAAGGGAAATACCTGTCACCCGAAATTAAGCCGCAAGACTCCCTCACTCCTTCCGCTTTCGCGTGAGCGATAATGTCTTTCTCAATCATGGATTAACCTAATTTATTTGATCCTAAATACCCGCCGAATGGCATATTCCCTTTGTGTCTTAATTTGCACCCGCTGTATTTATGAGAGCATTTGTCTTTTAAGGGATCGGTTGTTGGTTGGTCTTTTTCATCTGCAACAGGAGGGCCATCATAACCACAATCAAATCCTCTGTATCGCCACGAGCAGATATCAGCCTGAATAACCCGTCTAGGTATCAGGGCGTTATCTGTTTCTGTTGGAAGTGCTAATATATACGTCACAAAATCAGAGTCTGAACTTTCTCGCTGTTCGATAACATATTTTTGAACGGCTTCTCTGGTTGGATCTGCTTGTGGGTTTCCGTTGGGAAAATTAACAGCATCGAGATATTGCTCTAAAACCTGCCTGCGAGTAACGACAGCGCCTAACGCATCATCATAGTCGTTGTTAATCGCAGTCAACATCCCGTCAAAGTTAGCAAACGTCATTTTTGGTCTGTCTGATGCACCCTGAGCTGTTACACTAAACCCTGTAACCTGAACAGGATAAGGCTCATATCGTAAGCCCTGCCAAATAATAGGTTTTAATAATCCATTCATGCCGTCATGAAACCGGTAAACGTCACCACCAAAACGGCTTAAATCGACTTCATACAGATCTAACATTGCATTTTGCTGTAAGTCCGCAACGTCTATGCGCATCTCTTGAGGTATATCTCTCATGCAATAACCTCCTCAAATGTACAATCTATCTGCCATACTGATGTTCTCGATGTCACCTGCCAGCCTCGGCAAACAAACTTACGCTTAGAATTATCATCACTGGTTAGCCACAAGAATGACTCAACCGCACCACGAGCCTTAAGAAATCCATCAATCTGCTTACCTATGTCAGCATGTTTAATAAATGAGAGTTGATAAGTCTTTAGTTGGTTGTTGATCCCGTCTTTGACTCTTTGTTCGTAACCGTTACCAAACTTGGCTACTTTCACTTTAGGCTCATTACCCACCTGATAAGCTGTTTCAGGTCGCCATTTAAACTCTTCCATTGGTTACTCCAATAAAAAAGGCGACACAAAGCCGCCTGATCAAATATCAGGATATTAATAAATATCCATTAGGTTATTTTATATATTCAGCCCAGAGAAACTTGCCGAAGAAATGGCTGACTTACTTCGGTGTGAGGATTTTAAAATGACTAATAAACTTTTAGACCCGCTAAAGCCATCTTATGAGCAACTTGATATTGCCATACCTAAATTATTAGATGAAAAATCAACTCTTGATGAGGTGTTACCTTTTTATATAGCCTTTACAGCAAAAACATCCAAAGACCCAGAAGCTTTTTATCCATTAATAATGAAATGTTTAGAAGCTGTTTTTGGAATTGATAAGACTAAGCGGAATATAAAAGATAATGAGATCGCTGACTACGCCTACTCTTTGGAAATAAAATCAAAACAAATTTTCGATAAGATAAAAGACATTTAACCATAAAAATAAAGCGTAGCAATGTTAACTTTGTTGCGCTTTTACTATCTCACTAAAATAATTACGAGCATACTTTTCCGCCCTACTAAAGAAGTGCCTTAACCCCTCATCAGGATTAAAATCTTCTTTATATCGCAATGTCAGGCTGGAATTATCATCATCAGATAAAATCTTAGTAATAACAACTTTTGATTCCAATGTGGTTATAGTACCTGCTGAAAACATTAAATTGTCTTTAAATTCTTCAATAGCGCCATCTGTGAATCTAAATGACTTAATTGGAAATCCAACTTCAATTTTCATAACTACCTCTCTTAATTACCAACTTCTTACTTTTTCCAAAGCACCACCGCTACGCATTTCGTTACCAAGTACGTCATAAACCGTACCTTTCACCATTTGCTGTATCTGTTGTGCTTCCTTTTGTGTAATGCCATTAGGTGCCTGAACTTGAAATGTGAAGTGCATATCACCCATACTGACACCGTTACCACCTTTACCCATTTGTCGATTACTGATAACTCGACCATTATCACCCGGTATCATGTACTGATTGCCATTAGATGCTTTGAATATCTCAGGCTTACCACCTTCACCAACCTGATACATTTTTCCAGCACCAACCTGACCGCCATTTTTACGAGCACCTGCAAGCGCAATCATTGCTGGTCTTTTAATGCTGTTTTTTGTAATTCAAGTTGAGCTCTTAATGCTGATAGCTG
>RWZD01000137.1_pt1 | contig 14124 bp, 11 predicted proteins | sample 2187771 | NCBI WGS metagenome assembly RWZD01 (sample SAMN10531866, study PRJNA481165) | viral metagenome | isolation source: viral particles purified by filtration and ultracentrifugation from about... | place: USA: Tennessee
GTTTACCTGGCATGCTGCCATGGCCGAAAGTGGACTTCAGCAAGTTCGGTGAAGTGGAAGAAGTTGAACTGAGCCGTATTCAGAAGCTGTCCGGTGCTAACCTGAGCCGTAACTGGGTGATGATCCCGCACGTTACGCTGATGGATGAAGCGGATATCACTGACGTTGAAGAATTCCGTAAACAGCAGAACAAAGAAGCTGAGAAGAAACAGCTGGGCGTGAAAATCACTCCGCTGGTCTTCGTGATGAAAGCTGCTGCGAAAGCGCTGGTCGAAATGCCGCGTTTCAACAGCTCTATCACTGAAGATGCACAGCGTCTGATTCTGAAGAAATATGTCAATATCGGTATCGCGGTAGACACCCCGAACGGCCTGGTTGTTCCTGTCATCAAAGATGTGAACAAAAAAGGTATTCTGGAACTGTCTTACGAACTGGCTGAAATCTCCAAGAAAGCCCGTAACGGTAAACTGACTTCTTCTGATATGCAGGGCGGATGCTTCACCATCTCCAGCCTGGGCGGTATCGGGACAACCGGTTTCGCACCGATTGTTAACGCACCGGAAGTGGCTATCATGGGTCTGTCACGTTCATCCATGAAACCGGTATGGGACGGCAAACAATTTGTTCCGCGTCTCATTCTGCCAATGTCACTCTCCTTCGACCACCGTGTGATCGATGGTGCTGACGGCGCCCGCTTCATCACGCTGATTAATCAGTACATGAGCGATTTACGTCGCCTGGCAATGTAAGTAATTACACTAAGACCGGTGCAGAGCCGGTCTCAGCGGCGCAGGCTGAAACGTGCTCATCCCGGATAACGGGAGTCAGGTCACAGAACTGCGCCTTTCCAGGTTGTTAACAATTTTGTAAACTGCTCTCAGTGTGTACGTCCCGGTGGAATATATGTCGTCTGACCCGCCGGACAAACAATTAAGAGGTCACGATGAGTACTGAAATTAAAGCCCAGGTCGTTGTACTTGGTGCGGGCCCTGCAGGGTATTCAGCGGCTTTCCGCTGTGCTGACTTAGGTCTGGAAACTGTCCTGATTGAACGCTATTCAACCTTAGGCGGTGTCTGCCTGAACGTAGGTTGTATCCCGTCCAAAGCATTACTGCATGTTGCTAAAGTGATCGAAGAAGCGAAAGCGCTGGCTTCTCACGGCATCGTGTTCGGCGAACCGCAGACTGATATCGATAAAGTCCGTCTGTGGAAAGAGAAAGTTATTTCTCAGTTAACCGGCGGTCTGGCCGGTATGGCGAAAGGCCGTAAAGTGACTGTTGTGAATGGTCTCGGCCAGTTCACCGGCGCTAATACTATCGAAGTCAATGGTGAGAAGGGTAAAACCACCATTACGTTTGACAATGCTATTATTGCAGCGGGCTCACGCCCGATTCAGCTGCCGTTTATCCCGCATGAAGATCCGCGTGTATGGGATTCAACAGATGCACTGCAGCTGAAAACCGTCCCGGGCCGTCTGCTGGTCATGGGGGGTGGTATCATCGGTCTGGAAATGGGGACCGTATACCACGCGCTGGGTTCAGAGATTGATGTTGTTGAAATGTTTGACCAGGTCATTCCTGCGGCAGATAAAGACATCGTTAAACTGTTCACCAAACGTATCAGCACCAAGTTTAACCTGATGCTGGAAACCAAAGTGACCGCCGTTGAAGCAAAAGAAGACGGTATCTATGTCACGATGGAAGGCAAGAAAGGCCCTGCAGAACCACAGCGTTATGACGCGGTTCTGGTGGCTATCGGCCGTACTCCTAACGGCAAACTGCTGGCGGCTGATAAAGCCGGTGTTGAAGTTGACGATCGCGGTTTCATCCACGTTGACAAACAAATGCGCACCAACGTGCCGCACATCTTTGCTATCGGCGATATCGTCGGTCAGCCGATGCTGGCGCACAAAGGTGTTCACGAAGGTCACGTGGCAGCCGAAGTTATCTCCGGTCTGAAACACTACTTCGATCCGAAAGTGATCCCGTCTATTGCCTATACCGAACCGGAAGTGGCATGGGTTGGTCTGACCGAGAAAGAAGCGAAAGAGAAGGGTATCAGCTACGAAACAGCAACCTTCCCGTGGGCGGCTTCCGGCCGTGCAATCGCGTCTGACTGCGCTGAAGGTATGACTAAACTGATTTTCGACAAAGAATCTCACCGTGTTATCGGTGGTGCGATTGTCGGTACTAACGGCGGCGAGCTGTTAGGTGAAATCGGTCTGGCTATCGAAATGGGTTGTGATGCGGAAGATCTGGCTCTGACCATCCACGCTCACCCGACGCTGTACGAATCAATCGGTATGGCGGCTGAGATTTACGAAGGCAGCATCACTGACCTTCCGAATCCGAAAGCGAAAAAGAAAAAGTAATCAGCTGACCCGGTAACAGTATTGTTACCCGGCTGAAAATAAAAATCCGGCGGCCTCTGGCGCCGGATTTTTTTATTCCCTGCAGCCATCGCCCCGCCTGTGTACTCATAGACAAACCGGTATTATTCAGATATTAATAAATTCAGTATGCTGACCGTCGTTCCCGGTGCAGCTGAACTGCGCAAACGACCGTTTTTTGCATTTCCGGCGTAATCAATAATTGTGCAGATTCCTGTTTAAAACGGCATAACACTGGTGAAACGGGTAAGCAGCAAGTTTAATTCACTAATGTTATTCAGCTCACAAATTGTTTATGTTGCTTTAATGTGAATGAATTAACAATGTGTTTAAATTTTGATATGCTGAAACCCCGTTGCCGGGCACTCATAAAAAACACAAAGCAAGGAGTACGTCGTGCTGGAAAATTACCGCAGGCACGTTGCCGAACGTGCAGCACAAGGGATCGCCCCTAAGCCATTGGAAGCCGCTCAGGTTGCTGAGTTAGTCGAATTACTGAAATCTCCGCCGGCAGGCGAAGAAGCGTTTCTTGTTGATCTGATTACCAACCGTGTACCGCCGGGTGTTGATGAAGCCGCATATGTGAAAGCCGGTTTCCTGGCCGCTCTGGCAAAAGGTGAAGCACATTCACCGCTGATCACCGCTGAAAAAGCCGTTGAATTACTCGGAACTATGCAGGGTGGTTATAATATTCACGCCCTGATTGAATCCCTCAATGATGAAAAACTGGCCCCTGTCGCCGCCAAAGCGCTCTCTCATACCTTACTGATGTTTGATAATTTCTATGATGTGGAAGAAAAGGCAAAAGCCGGTAATTCCTATGCACAGAAAATTATTCAGTCCTGGGCTGATGCAGACTGGTTCCTTGAACGTCCGAAGCTGGCAGAAAAACTGACCGTTACCGTCTTTAAAGTCTCGGGTGAAACCAATACCGATGATCTGTCACCGGCACCGGATGCCTGGTCGCGTCCGGATATCCCGCTGCATGCACTCGCGATGCTGAAAAACCCGCGTGACGGTATTGATCCGGATGAACCGGGCAATATCGGTCCGGTTAATCAGATCGATCTGCTCAGCAAAAAAGGGTTCCCGCTGGCCTATGTCGGTGATGTCGTCGGTACCGGGTCTTCCCGTAAATCCGCGACCAACTCCGTGCTGTGGTTTATGGGGGATGATATCCCGTATGTGCCGAACAAACGCGGCGGCGGTATTGTGCTGGGCGGAAAAATTGCCCCGATTTTCTTCAATACCATGGAGGATGCGGGTGCGCTGCCGGTGGAAGTGGATGTCAGCAATCTGAATATGGGGGATGTGATTGATGTTTACCCGTATAAGGGCGAGATCCGCAATCATGACACCAATGAGCTGCTGGCGACGTTTGAACTGAAAACCGATGTGCTGCTGGATGAAGTCCGCGCAGGTGGCCGTATTCCGCTGATTATCGGTCGCGGCCTGACTGCAAAAGCACGCGAGTCTCTCGGCCTGCCGCATACGGATATTTTCCGTCAGGCGAAACCGGTTGAGAAAAGCACCCGCGGTTTCTCACTGGCTCAGAAGATGGTCGGCCGTGCCTGCGGCGTGGCGGGAATTCGTCCGGGCGAGTACTGCGAGCCTAAGATGACCTCTGTCGGCTCCCAGGACACCACCGGGCCGATGACCCGTGACGAACTGAAAGACCTGGCCTGTCTCGGCTTCTCAGCTGATCTGGTGATGCAGTCGTTCTGTCACACTGCCGCTTATCCGAAGCCGGTGGATGTAAACACGCATCACACGCTGCCTGATTTTATTATGAACCGCGGCGGTGTGTCGCTGCGTCCGGGGGACGGTATTATCCACTCCTGGCTGAACCGCATGCTGCTGCCGGATACGGTCGGCACCGGCGGTGACTCACACACCCGCTTCCCGATTGGTATTTCCTTCCCGGCCGGTTCCGGTCTGGTTGCCTTCGCTGCGGCGACTGGTGTGATGCCGCTGGATATGCCGGAATCTGTGCTGGTGCGTTTTAAAGGAAAAATGCAGCCGGGGATCACGCTGCGTGATCTGGTGCATGCGATTCCGTATTACGCTATTCAGCAGGGGCTGCTGACCGTTGAGAAAAAAGGGAAGAAAAACATTTTCTCCGGCCGTATCCTGGAAATTGAAGGGCTGCCGACACTGAAAGTGGAGCAGGCGTTTGAGCTGGCGGATGCATCTGCTGAGCGTTCTGCGGCAGGTTGTACCATTAAACTGGATAAAGAGCCGATTACGGAATACCTCAATTCCAATATCGTCCTGCTGAAATGGATGATTGCGGAAGGTTACGGCGATCGCCGTACCATTGAGCGCCGTATTCAGAGCATGGAAAAATGGCTGGCCGATCCGCAACTGCTGGAAGGCGATGCGGATGCAGATTATGCCGCCGTGATCGAAATCGATCTCAATGAGATTAAAGAGCCGATTCTCTGCGCACCGAATGACCCGGACGATGCACGTCTGCTGTCTGATGTGGCCGGAAGCAAGATTGATGAAGTGTTTATCGGCTCCTGCATGACGAATATCGGTCACTTCCGTGCGGCAGGTAAGCTGCTCGACAGCTATAAAGGCCAGTTACCGACCCGCCTGTGGGTCGCACCACCGACCAAAATGGATGCTGCGCAGCTGACAGAAGAAGGCTATTACAGTATCTTCGGTAAAAGCGGTGCCCGTATTGAGATTCCGGGCTGTTCGCTGTGCATGGGTAACCAGGCACGCGTGGCGGATAACTCAACGGTCGTATCCACCTCCACCCGTAACTTCCCGAACCGTCTGGGCACCGGTGCCAATGTGTATCTGGCTTCAGCGGAACTGGCGGCGGTCGCCTCCCTGCTGGGACGCCTGCCGACACCGGCGGAGTATCAGACCTTTATGGATAAAGTGGATGAGACAGCGGAAGATACTTATCGTTACCTCAACTTTGACCAGCTGAATCAGTACACCAAAATTGCGGATGGCGTGATTTTCCAGACTCAGGTGTGATCTGCTGACCTTATAAAACGGGTGCACATTCAGATGTGCATCCGTTTTTTTACATCCAAATTTCATTGCTATTCAAATAGTTGATGTTTTTTTTGTTGTAGTGGTTAATGATAATGCTGTGTATTAATAGCTCCTTTATTTTTTTGAGGGAGAAATGCACGATGATAGTATCCGCAACATCCGCCGCGATAAAAACAATACACGTTAATACTGTGCCGGCAACTGATGCCATCGGCGGCATGCATGATTTGGCATTAAAAATTGACAGCGTGAAAAATACATCTGAAGTGTTGTCATCATTTAAATCATGGCGTAATACTCTGTTGGAAAACATTACTATGCTGTTTGAAAAGATCACATCACTCATTTGGGGAAAGAGTGATGCGCCCGGCAGTCTGAAACAGCAGGCCGGGTCAGCTCCGGAACAGAAAATGGGGCACGTCGATTTAAGCAGGTTAACACCGGAACCAAAGAGTGAGTCTGAAATATTTCAGGTGAGCGGGCAGAAAAATATTTATTCTGACTATGATTTTAACCTTTATTATAAAGAGAATAATCAATATTATCCGGCCATTTTTACCGGTGCCGAACAGCGTATTATTCATATCGGCGCCTCTGCCGAAAACCGTATTACCTGTCTTTTCAATCCGGATGACGGAGCATTAATACCTGCCGGAAAGGGTATCAGTAATACATCATTGTCGTTCATTCATTCGCTGAATCTTTACAAACAAACGTTGCCGGACGGTAAAAACAGTATGTATTTACGCTTCGATAAAGCAACAAATCAACTGTTCAGAACAGACATTACAGATATCACTGAGCTGAATAATCAGGTTACAAAAATAGCGTTCAGACACTTTAACCTCTTTGTGCCTGAAAATACGTCAGCAGAGATTTATCTGGCCGCACATGGTGAACAGGCGTTATTCGAAAAAAATACCATTCCTGACGGTATATCCCTTGGTTTCTATACTGATAAAGGAAAGGCACTGAATGGTCATATGGATGATATCCTCCTGCTGGCAAAAGGGCAGTTTCCTGTCACAGAACGTCACCATCATGGTGAACGTATCGAGGGATATACCATTACTCAGGGTAATGAAGAGAATATCGATTACGCCGGGCTGGCAAAGGAAAGCGGCAATACACTGATTAGCATGAACAAGGGGAAGCCGGACTCAATGAGTCATGTGATGAAATCAGTTTCAGATGTTTTTTGTGGTAAACAAATCAATCTGAATCTCTATATGTGCCGTACCCGTATATAACCGTATCATGACTGATTGATATCAGAGCGGGCGTTCTCAGGAGCGTCCGTTTTTTTATAATTACGATATAGCGGGCAGAGATGTTTTCAGACTGGTCCGGTACTGTATTTCTGACGGGTGACTGATGTTTTTTCAGCCGGATAGCCGGTACCGGACGGCGGAATATATCTCAATCACGGATAACCCGCTAAAATAAGGACAGGTGTTGCATACGTGACAGCGGTAAAGTATTAACAAGAGGTATACAGCGATGGATTATGAATTTTCCCTCGGGATCGACGGGAACGTGATAGTTAAGCTGTCAATGGATCACGAAGCGATCGGTCACTGGCTGAATGAAGAAGTGAAAGGGGATCTCTCGGTGATTGATGAGATAACCGTGGCATTTGACAGTATTAAAGGGCGTGAGCAGCAGTGGCAGCGGGTGGGGCATGAATACACCCTGTTGATGGATGATGAGGAAATCATGATTAACGCCAATCAGATTACCTTTGAAACCGATGAGCCGGATGAAGGTATGAGTTATTACGATAATGAAAGTATTGCGTTCTGCGGAACGGCTGACTTTATGATTTTACTGGAAAATTATCGTAAATTTATTGTGACCGGCGGGAAGGGCTGAGAATTTTTATTCTGAAATTTTCATTTGTTACGGTAATATAAACCAGTGGTTCTTTACCTGAAGCGATAATCGGTCGGTTATTGCAACAATGTTGTTTTTATTTATTTCCGATAACTTATGAGGTGGATGAATGAATGAACAAATCCTGACGGATGGCCTGAATCAGGCAACCGGCTGGCTGGCAAATAATCAGACATTGCTGCTGGATTATGCGGTGAATATTGTGGCTGCTGTGCTGACACTGATTATCGGTCTGTTTGTGGCGAAAATGGCCGGCAAAGCGGTTTCCCGCCTGCTGTCGATGCGCGGTGTGGATGTTACCGTCTCTGATTTTCTGTCCGCAATGGTTCGTTATGCAGTTATTGCTTTCACACTGATTGCCGTTCTGGGGCGTCTTGGTGTGCAGACGGCGTCCGTTATTGCAGTGCTGGGTGCGGCAGGTCTGGCCGTGGGTCTGGCATTGCAGGGGTCACTCTCAAATCTTGCGGCAGGGGTATTGCTGGTGATTTTCCGTCCTATCCGTGCCGGTGAATATGTGGTTATCGGATCGTCAGAAGGGACTGTCCAGAATGTGCAGATTTTTTCCACCACACTGCGCAGTGCGGACGACAAAATCATTGTGATCCCGAACGGTAAAGTGATTGCCGGCGATATTATTAACGTTAGCCGTGAACCGGATCGCCGCCGTGACATCATTGTCGGTGTGGCTTACAACGCCGATATTGATCAGGTCAAAGAGATTCTGACAGAGATTGTTGCCGCTGATCCGCGCGTGCAGAAAGAGAAAGGTATTGTGGTTCGCCTCAACGAAATGGCACCATCCTCCCTGAATTTTGTTGTCCGTTACTGGACAAAAAACGGCGATTTCCTGGATGTACACTGGGATCTGCTGGAAAACTTCAAACGTGCGCTGGATAAGCATAATATCGGCATTCCGTTCCCGCAGCTTGATGTCCATATGCATCAGAATAATCAGCAACAGCAGGCGTAACAGGTGTATATTATCAGCGGTGCCCTTTTTCCGGGTGCCGCTTTTTTTTGCCGTAAAGTGAGAGATTGTGATGAGCGAGCATTTACTTCATTTTATTCCTGAGACACTGAGTTATGTCCCGGATGCTGAGCAGCAGCAGGCTGCGGAACAGTATCTGAGTGAGTGGATGGCGGCTGACGATATTATGCATCAGGCGGACCCGGATATTATTTTCTGGTCCGGCAGTGAAAACTTCCGTTATCCGCTCTGTCCTGTCTGCCGCAAGCCGGTTTCCGGTACCTGGTGGGGCGCGCAGATGAATGCGATTTTTGCGGTTACCGGAGAGGAACGCATTTCTGCCGCTCTGGCACCGCGCAATACCCCCTGCTGCGGGGCGCCTGCCGTCATTCCCGATATGGATTATGATGAAACCGGCGGCCTTGCGTGTTACGGGCTGACTGTCCGTTATAACAACAGCTTTATTGTCTGCATGGATAACGGGCGGGATGAAATTATCAGCCGTGTGAGTGAATGCCTCGGCACCCCGGTGCGTCTGGTTTGGGAGTGGATCTGACTGCATTTTTCACGAAATATTAGTCTCGTTAATGACCCATTAATTGTATTAATTTCACTAATACTGAAATCCCGGTAATATTCATTCCATCCGGCGTGGATTGAATAATTATCGGGATTTTTTGCATGTTATCGACATATTTTCAGGGGTTATTACTTGGTGCGGCAATGATATTACCGCTCGGGCCGCAAAATGTATTTGTATTACAACAGGGAAGCAGGAAGCAGTATCATCTGATGAGTGCATTTTTATGCACACTGAGTGATGTGTTACTGATCACGGCCGGGGTCTTTGGCGGCAGTGCACTGCTGAGCCAGTCTGTGTTACTGATGGCACTGGTCACCTGGGGCGGGGTGGCATTTTTGCTGTGGTATGGCTGGGGAGCGCTGCGGGCGGTCTTTACGGCGGATGATTATGACACTGGTGGCCGTTACCTGGCTGAATCCGCATGTTTATCTGGATACCTTTGTGGTGCTGGGCAGTATCGGCGGACAGCTGGGCTCCGATATGCGCATCTGGTTTACCGCCGGGGCAGTATGTGCATCGGTATTGTGGTTCTTCGGCCTGGCGCTGCTGGCGGCCTGGTTTTCGCCGGTGCTGCAAAAACCGGTATCACAGCGGATTATCAACCTGTTTGTCGGCTCGGTGATGTGGTATATCGCGATACAATTAGCTTTAAAAGGATTGAATATTTCTTATTAATCCGAAATATTGTTTCGTCAGAGTGTGCTAGTGTTATTGATTCCGGCATAACGTCCTGTTATGTGACCGGTTTAAAACAGAAGGAGGATATGTGAAACTGAAATCTCTTGCTCTTGCCGCTATGGTTGCCCTGGGGAGTTACACGGCTGCGGCTCAGGCAGCGGAAACCCCCGCAGGCCCGCATATTTCAACCTCCGGCAGCGCTGTGATTCAGGCTGAGCCTGATATGGCGACACTGACTATCAATGTGACCGTAAAGGAAAAAGATGCGTCAGCCGCCAAAGCACAGGCGGACAAACGTGTGGCGCAATATTTTGATTTTCTGAAAGCTCAGGGAATTGAAAAGAAAGACATTAATGCGGCCAATATCAGTACCAGTCCGGATTATGTCTATGATAAAGAGAAAGAAGAATCCGTTATCCGCGGTTATAACGCCTCCCGTTCAGTGACGGTGAAAGTATATGATCTGAACAAGCTGAACACACTGCTCGACGGCGCACTGAAAAGCGGCCTGAATGATATCAGTGCAGTGGAGTTCGGGGTGAATAATCCGGAGAAATATCGTGCGGAAGTGCGTCAGAAAGCCATTGATGATGCCGTTTCACAGGCGAAAGCCGTGGCAAAAGGCTTTGGTTCTGAGCTGGGTGCCGTGTACAGCATCGGTTATAACGCACCACAGCCTGTTCCGGTGATGGCGCGCGGTAAAATGATGCTGGCTGCCAATGCACCGGCAGCGGTATCCGCGGATGAAACCTATGAACAACAGACTATCGACTTCCGCGATCAGGTGGATGTCGTGTTTGAACTGAAACGTTAATCCGTTTCAGGCGGCGTCTGCCGCAATGTCTGACGCCCGTGTTTCAGCAGGGCGTCAGTCACCTGCCGCATAGTGGCACTTTCCGGTGCAAACCGGTGCCAGTACAGCATCCGGCGCTGAAACAGACCCGGTGTCAGATCCAGCAACTCTCCCCGCTCCAGTTCATCCGCAATCTGCAAATGCGGGATCATACAGCAGGCTGAACTCTGTTTTGCCAGCTGCACAAACGCTTCCGAGGAATTAAGGACGTGGCTCGGCACACTGCCGGGGGCGAGGTCAAAATTGGTCTGCAGGAAGGCCATGTGCATATCATCAAGATAATCAAACGCCACAGCAGGGGCTTTCAGCAGGGCACTGCGGCTGACGCCGTCAGGAAAATAACGGGCGGCAAATTCCGGTGAGGCGACAAAGAGGTAATCCAGCGCGCCAAGCTGATCCGCCAGACATCCCGGCAGCGGACGCGGCTGAATACTGACCGCACCAACCACTTCCCCGCGGCGCAGACGTTCATGTGTGCGAGATTCATCTTCCACCTGAATATTCAGGCGGATAGCCAGATCAGCCAGAACATGGCGAAGCGCCGGAAGCAGCCAGGTCGCGAGGCTGTCGGCATTGACTGCCAGAGAGATCAGAGGTGGTTCAATATTCCCTGCATCATCCCCCAGCCATTCGGCTTCGAGTAATTCCACCTGATGCAGCAGACCGAGGAGCTTCTGACCCTCTTCGGTCGGCCGCGGCGGCACGGTACGCACCAGCAGCGGCTGTCCGAACAGGTTTTCCAGCTGTTTGATGCGCTGAGAAACGGCAGACTGGGTAATACAGAGTTTCTGTGCAGCCCGCTCAAAACCACGTTCACGGATAACAGCGTCCAGCGCCTGCAGGGCACGATAATCCGGTCGTCTCATGGCGGTTTTCTCCTCTTTATTATCAGTCATTCACAATATGCCACAATTCGCATTCCGGGGGAGAAATAATTGCTATAATTATCACGGGCTATGCCGGTGGCATAGGATGACGATGAAAAGGCAATAACATGACTCAGGATGAATTAAAGAAAGCGGTTGGCTGGTCGGCATTAGAATTCGTGAAGCCGGGCACTATTGTTGGTGTGGGCACCGGTTCCACCGCGTCTCACTTTATTGATGCGCTGGCGACGATGAAAGGCCAGATTGACGGCGCGGTATCCAGCTCAGAGGTATCAACCGCAAAACTGAAAAGCTACGGCATTCCGGTGCTGGACTGCAATGATGTGGACAGCCTGGACGTGTATGTCGACGGTGCGGATGAAATCGACCACCATATGAACATGATCAAAGGTGGTGGTGCGGCACTGACCCGTGAGAAAATCGTGGCGGCTATCGCGAAAAAATTCATTTGTATCGTGGATGAAAGCAAGCGTGTTGATGTGCTGGGTAAATTCCCGCTGCCGGTGGAAGTGATCCCGATGGCGCGTTCTTATGTGGCGCGTGAGCTGGTCAAACTCGGTGGTCAGCCGGAATACCGTCAGAACGTGGTAACGGATAACGGCAACGTGATTCTGGATGTCTACAATCTGGAAATTCTGAACCCGGTTGAGATGGAAAATAAAATTAACGGTATCGCCGGTGTGGTGACCGTAGGTTTATTTGCCAACCGCGGTGCGGATGTGGTGCTGATGGGTACTCAGGATGGCGTAAAAACCATTAAATAAATCAGTAAGCTATCTGTAATATACCGATACAGAATAAGGAACCGGAGACGGTTCCTTTTTTATTTTTTTTTAAATCATAAATTTCGGTGATATATATCACAATTTTGTCTTTGATATGCCCAAAATATCAGCACTCAGTGGCATTTTTTCATTTTCTTCTGCAAACCTGCCTTTTCCCTGTAACTTGTTCTGTGACTTATACAGGGGCGTGTATTGCGGAGACGTTATTTTTTGTTATTTTGATGTGAGGACAGGACATTTCGGGAACTTAACAAAAGGCAGGGTCATGGTAAAAGTATCACTGGAAAAAGATAAAATTAAATTTCTGCTATTGGAAGGCGTACACCAGAGTGCGGTAGACAGTCTGAAAGCAGCGGGTTATTCAAACATTGAATATCATAAAGGCGCATTATCCACGGAAGAATTAAAAGAAGCGATCCGTGATGCGCGTTTTATCGGTATCCGATCCCGTACCCAACTTACAGAAGAGATTTTTGCCTGTGCGGAAAAACTGGTCGCTGTCGGTTGTTTCTGTATCGGGACTAACCAGGTCGATCTCGACGCGGCGGCAAAACGTGGTATTCCTGTCTTTAACGCACCTTTCTCAAACACCCGTTCCGTGGCTGAGATGGTGCTGGGGCAACTGTTACTGCTGCTGCGCCGTATTCCGGAGGCGAATGCCAAAGCGCATCGTGGTATCTGGGATAAACAGGCGAAAGGCTGCTATGAGGCGCGCGGTAAAAAACTGGGGATTATCGGCTACGGCCATATCGGGACACAGTTAGGTATCCTGGCGGAATCCATCGGTATGGATGTCTATTTTTACGATATCGAAAATAAACTACCGCTCGGTAATGCCACTCAGGTGCGTCATTTATCTGAGCTGCTGAATATGAGTGATGTGGTCACGCTGCATGTGCCGGAAACGGAATCCACCAAAAATATGGTGAGTAAACATGAGTTTGAACTGATGAAACCGGGTGCGATTTTTATTAACGCCTCACGTGGTACGGTTGTGGATATTCCGGCGCTCAGTCAGGCACTGGCCTCAAAACACCTGTCCGGCGCGGCGGTGGATGTGTTCCCGTCTGAACCGGCGGCAAACAATGACCCGGAAGATCCGTTTATTTCTGAGCTGATTGGGTTTGATAATGTCATTCTTACCCCGCATATCGGCGGCTCAACCCAGGAAGCACAGGAAAATATCGGTTTTGAGGTCGGCGGCAAGCTGGCGAAATACTCCGATAATGGTTCGACGCTTTCTGCGGTCAACTTCCCTGAAGTATCACTGCCGGTGCACGGACAGAATGCAAACCGTCTGCTGCATATTCACGAAAACCGTCCGGGTCTGCTGACCAGCATCAACCAGGTCTTTACTGATCGCGGTATCAATATCGCAGCACAGTATCTGCGGACGGCGGGTGATCTGGGTTATGTTGTTATCGATATTGTGGCAAATAATCAGGATGAGGCGGATGATGTTCTGCTGCAACTGAAAGCCCTGCCGGGAACAATAAGAGCACGTCTGTTGTTCTGAGAGCGGTGATTGCTCCGCGGATAACGGGCAAAAACGAAAAGTCGCGGTAAACACATCCGTGTGCGCTCAGGCGCGTCATCCATGACGCGCATGCTTTTCGTTTTCTTTGCCCGTTAACCGCTTTCGCTGTCAGCATTAATGATGATATTGGTTTATCTGATTGTTTATTCTTATTTATTTATGTTCAGGCCACAGCCAGCGGCGTGATGGCGTGATCACTTCCGGCAGCGGTACATCCCACTCTGCAACGGGTAACTCACTGACCTGCTGACAATCATGAGCCAGTCCCAGCGGGTAAAATCCTTTCTTCTGCCAGTCTGCCAGTGTACGGTCATAAAAACCACCGCCCATCCCGAGACGCCCGCCTTTTTCATCAAATGCAACCAGCGGAATAAACATGATATCCAGTTCCTGCGGCGGCAATACCTGTGTGACATCCAAAGCCGGTTCTGAAATTGAAAATTTATTTTTAATCAGCGGGGTATCAGGACGGTAGGCAAGAAATAACAGATGATGGCGGCTGAACGGGTGAAGAACCGGCAGATATACGCGTTTCCC
>RWZD01000140.1_pt1 | contig 13897 bp, 18 predicted proteins | sample 2187771 | NCBI WGS metagenome assembly RWZD01 (sample SAMN10531866, study PRJNA481165) | viral metagenome | isolation source: viral particles purified by filtration and ultracentrifugation from about... | place: USA: Tennessee
CTTATGTATATGATATTATCGTATCATTTTAAGGAGTCGCTTTCTAGGCTAAAAAGTAGAGGCTGGTATAAAACCAACCTCTAAGATGTGGGGTGATGCAGAACGTTTCCAAGGCTCTGCATCTACATAGCTACTTCAAATAATTGATTCATACGCACATATAGGATGTGATTTAGGTCAAAAACCTATGCTATCACTATAAATCAGAATTTCAATAATTGCTATTCATTTTGTGAGTGAACATAAATGATACATTTCTATAAATTTGATTCGTTTCACAATATCAGCGTGTAATTTTCGTATATGACTGGTGCTGTAGTTCAGTTCTGTCGCTGCAACTTCCAGGCTCTTTCCTTCCACATATTTCTTAAAAAGTATCTGGTTATCGATACCGTCGAACAGCTGAATGATTCTTTTCGCCTCAAATTGGTCGTTCATTTTAAAGGCAAGCTCGTATTCAATTTCTGCTATTTTGCCCTCTAATCCTGAAGCTATCGATTTCTCATTTAATTTTAGTTCGTATAAATCACCTTGCACCCATCGCCTAAGCTCTCTTTTTTCTCGCTGCAGCTGGTACTCAAGATAATCTATTTCATTAGTTAAGTTCTTATAGTCTTGCAGCCATTCATACATCGGAATCACCTGCCTTTTACATTCTCAATCCGTGCCTTTACTGCCTCTAGCAGCGCATCCTGCCCCGCCGTCTTATCAGCCAGCCTAGCGACTACCGTCTCATCAATCGAATCAGCAGCAACAAGATGCTGAATAACGACGCTCTCCTTTTGCCCTTGCCGGTCTAGCCTGGCATTTGCCTGTTGGTACAGCTCCAGCGACCACGTCAGTCCGAACCATACGACATTATGACCGCCGTCCTGTAAGTTCAATCCGTGTCCAGCGGATGCCGGATGCGTAAGAAGTAACGGAATTTCTCCTTTATTCCACTTCGCAATATCTTCTGGGCCTTCCAGTTTTTTAGCTTCTGGAAACCTTTTAAGGATCCGTGACAGATCGTGCTTGTAGGTGTAAAAGCAAAGTATTGTCTTTCCATTGGCTGCCTCCACAATATCCTCCAGTGCATCCAGCTTGGCATCATGGATTTCCTGTACCGCCTTCTTTTCGTTGTAAACAGCTCCATTTGCCAACTGTAATAATTTATTGGATAGTACGGCGGCCGTATCAGCTGTCACGTCTCCTTCTTCAAAAGGCAACAGTAAGTCTTTTTCTAACTTTCCATAGTTCTTTCTCGCAGTTGATGACAACGATACCTGTACTGTTCTCTCAATCCTTTTGGGTAACTTAAGCCAATCCTCAGCGCTCATACTGACACATATATCGGATATTTTGTCGTAAATACGGTCCTCTGCCTCTTTCTTCTGTTTCCATTCATAAACAATATGGCCGTCACGTTTACCGGGAATAAAGTACCTATCTCTATACTCTGATATCGTTTTTCCTAGCCTTTCTCCTCGATCCAATAAATACAACTGCGCCCATAAATCCATTAAACCGTTAGGCGATGGCGTCCCTGTTAATCCAATTATGCGGGTTATCATCGGCCTTACTCGACGTAGTGCCCGGAACCGTTTAGATTTGCTGGATTTAAAACTGGAAAGCTCATCTATTACAACGGTATCAAAAGGCCACCTGTTGCCAGTCATACTTACCAGCCAAGGAATGTTTTCTCTGTTGATCACATACACATCGGCATCTGCCTTCAAAGCCTTTTCCCGCTGAGGGCGAGTCCCCAGTATTTTAGAGATACGCAGATGCTGCAGGTGATCCCACTTATCTTTTTCCCTGCTCCAGGTGTCTTGCGCTACTCGTAACGGGGCGATGATCAAAACCTTACCCGCATCAAAATACGTATTTATTAGTTTATCGATTGCTGTTAATGTGATGACTGTCTTACCCAAACCCATACCAAGAAGAAGTCCGGCTATCGAGTTATCTATAACGTGATTTTCAGCAAATTCCTGATATTGATGGGGAATAAATTCCATTAGGCATCACTCGCAATCATTTTTATAAAGTCATCCACTTTTTGTTTTGTATGCAGTACATAAGCTTCATGGCCAAGTGACCGTAATTCTTCGAGTCTTTTTCGTTGTAACGGGCCCAACTTTCCGTCAGGCGCCTTCATCTCAACAAAGATGGTTCTCCCTGCGGGTAGGATGCAGATTCGATCTGGTACCCCTCTTCTTCCTGGCGACGTCCATTTGAAACAAAGACCGCCTAACCGTTCCACTTTAATTTTCAATCGCTCTTCCAGCTGCTTCTCACTCATACTGACCACCTCTTCACCTGGGGAGGCGTGCCTAAATCCCATCTAACTAGAAATTCCCGTAAGAACATTTCCGTTTTAGGGCTTTTCTTAGGGCATGTAGCGTCATCATAAAACCAAACTTCATAGAATTGTACGACTTTCTTTTCTTTTATAAATGGATTTTTCACCCTTATCCTTTCGTATCTTCGATTAAAAATCTCAATTCTTCCATTCTCAAATACTCTCATTCCATAAGGCAGTTCTATATCGAAATTCATATGAAACCTCCTCTAAATTAGAGGTAACAGCAAAACAGCATTACGCGCGTATTCTGCTAAAGTCTATTTAACCTCTATTTTTTATGCTTTTTAGGACTTAGTTTAACCTCTAGTCTTTTTATTAATTTTGCTGTTACTCCTGATACTTTTCAGCTATTCCCTTGCGCCCGTTGGTTTTGGGAGGTAACAGCGAAGGTATCAGCAAACTAATTCCGCTGTTACTCCTGTTACCTATTAGGTATCAGCGGGTAACAGCAGATAACAGCACAATGATAATCCCCTGTTACTCTCTTTCAAACGCAGTCTGTAATCCGTAATCTTTAAATCTCTTCCTTTTTTCTAACTCTTTCCAGCCATGCGTATTCCGCATAATCTGCACGATGTCCTTAGCTTTCCAGTTTTCCAAATCGTTCTTTCTGCCTCCTAACGCCTCTACCCACAATTGGATAGCACAGACACGTTGCCTATATTCCGGCTCGTCCATAAAGTCCTCCTGAATAGGGGTATCTAAAAATTCCTGAATAAGTCCGGCTCTTGGGTTCTCCTCCATATGTGCATCTTGTATTTTCTTCGCCTCTTCTTCCAGACGTTTTGGCAACCGCAAGCCCTCGCCTTGATCACAGTAATACTTTGCCTATGCCCAGATTTGACCGACAAGCTTATCCGTTAAATACGGCATATTGGGATCCTCTTCATCCCGTAACACACGCTTAACGGCTTTATTCTTATCAACCGGCACCGGCCAAAAACGCCTATTACCCGTCTGATCTTTAAGGAAATTAAAGTTGTTCGTTGTACCGAAAAATACGCATTTACGTGGGAACTCAGATATAACCCGATCATAAGCTACCCGGTACATATCCGTTGTTTTAGTGATAAAGGCCTTTACTTCTTCTACATCAGACTTATTCATGGCTGATAGCTCGGCCAGTTCAAATATCCATGAGTTTTGAAGATATTCTCCGGCTTCTTTTGAATCGAATTTCTTCAATGCATCTGAAAACCAAGGCCCGCCTATTTTAGAGATAATGGCGCTTTTTCCAGATCCCTGCCCCCCGGATAATACAAGGACATTGTCAAATTTCGTACCTGGGACATAGATACGTTTGACCGCAGCTATTAACATTTTTCGTGTAACAATTTTCGTATACTCCGTATCATTCGCACCGACATAATCGATCAGCAGCCTGTCTAATCTCTCCACCCCATCCCACTTAAGAGATTCAAGATAATCTTTAATAGGATGGAAACTGTTTTTCCTTGACACGTAGGTCAGTGCATCTGTAATCACTCCTTGACCCTTTAAACCATAATACTTCCCTAGCCAGTGCCTTAATTGAGCATCATCCGCACCCAACCACGGTTCATGAGATAGGATAGGATTCTTTTTGCGCCAAGGAAGATTTCCGGAAACTACTTCTCTATTCTTGAAATCATCATAAGCAAGGATCCCTTTAAGCCTCCCGTTAGTTAATAATATTTCTGCGTTATTTGCGTCATTTAACAGATTTCCCTGCTTGGTGTATGTCAGTTCCTCTTTCCAGGCATCCGGATCCTTGTCCGCTTCATCTTCTATATCATCTGCAAAATCTTCATTGATACTGGCTTCTTTCTTGTCCATTAAAGCCCGTTTAATTTCCGGTAGTTCATAGATAAGCTCTTGCATGGCCACAAAGGATGGATACTTAAAGCTAGGTGTATTCTTTTTAACGTTGTCGTCCAAATCACCAAACTTATGCAGCCGGACCAAATCAAATAGATTTTTGCTATGACCATCTGCCACCGGGTCACTGTCCTGGTGACTGTAAGCAAGTGCCTGATCAGGGAATACTTCAAGCCCGTTGGCAGAAGAGCCGTGCAAATAGGTGAACCGGTTCTCCATTGAGCCCTGTTCGTACTGATCAGATAGAAATTCCTCTATACCTTCGTCAATCGGATACGTCTGACAGAACAGACCGACAACGCCTTTTTTCTCCGTTGGATCCTGCTGCTTTTTGCCATTAAGGATAAGCTCTTTACTTTCCTCTTCATGCCTCGGCCATTCGGAGATATCGGTCCAGTCTATATATTCGTCCAGCACGTCATCTACATTAAGAGGCTCACCCTCAAACACTTCAAAGACGGGAGTTGCATCTTTTGAGCAGCTGGGGAAATACATCAGCCTATGAACTTGAAATGTCGTATGGTCAAAATAGGACATGCCGATATTCTCTGCCAGCTTCCGGCTGACTGCAGCATACTCATCCAGCTGCATCTCTCTTTCTGCCGGCACTATCAATCTATATTTATGGGTACCATCCTCCCGGTGGCTGTGAGTACTATAAATAAGGTAGTCTGTGCCGCCCAGGACAAGGTCAACATCCATCATGAAGTTATCGTCTGCATAGTCGGCATCCAATGTAATAAGCCAACGGCTTTCTATATTTACTTTCTTCCGGCGGCCACTCCGGATGAGCCCGCCTACAAAAGCAGGGCCATCCTTTATAGCACCTTGTTTTTCTTTGGAGAGTCTGTCATACTCGGCCATTGTTTCGTCTGTCCGGCGTAACTCCAGGGTGTTTATGAATTCTGGCCACTCCAGGAAATCTACCGTCCAGTTCTTATCTGACCGATTACGACCAAAGGATATTTCTAACATGGTTGTCTACTCTCCTTTCAGTTAAGCTGATATCTTTCTTCTCTTGCGATTAGGCTGTAGCATCACAGCAGCAAATTCATGCATAAACTCGGCCACTTCTTTTGTTTGACCACAGTTACGGTGCCCACGACACTGGAACACTTTCCCGTCTCTGATCTCTGCAGTGTAAAAAGGAACGTCCGGAGCATCTAATTTGCGAACGACAAAGATGTCCGTTTCGCCTTCTGCGTATCTCTCAGTATACTGACCGACGCAGTGTCGTAAGATTTTCCCTTCCTCAAACAGCTCTATACTGGATGCAGCTGGGCGAATGAAAAGGTCATATTGCGTAAAGGCATATTGATTTAATTCCGGAAGCCGTTCTGCAATCTGTGCATTCAAGGAAGCATCCACTTTGACCTTCATCCGTTTTGTAGACGCTATATGAGCCTCCTGCAGGTTGTTGGGCCATTTGACGCTGTTCTTGGATAAGTCCATTCCTAGCTCTCTGGCTTCTCTCCAATAATCCTGCAAATCAGATACGATAGAATAAGGGCTGAGTGTTATATCGTTTCTCCGTTGCTTCCACACATACTTAGCGACTACATCTAATCTCTCGCCAGTGCTTGCAGCCTTATCAATAAAATCGTACCTTCCAAACCAAACAGCTTGAGTGAATGTTATAGGGTAGCCAGACTTTTTGATTTTATGGTATGCGTGTAAGGTAGCTGGCTCCGGAATAAAGAGTTCTTTACGCATTTGCTTTAACTCTGACTTAGTCAAACGGGTTACTTTTTCAATCGTCTTGCCGTTCCAATTAATGGTTCCGTATGTCCGATATCCTCGGATTTTTGCCTTAATACATTCCTGAAATCCGGTCTTAGTCAGATACTCAATGCACTCATACTTGGCTGCAAGAGCAAAGAAATGAACTAAGTCGTCTCTGTCGTACATATCCTTATACTGTTCCCAGGTAGAGTACTGAAACGGCGTATTTTTAACCACTTCACTTATTTTTTCGTGAGGCACATAGTATTTTTTATATCGCATGGTGCCTGGGATTTCTGACCGGATTTTTTTTATTTTGGACCATCTGCCCCGCCAAGAATCGTAAAAGTGCTGCTCGCTGTAGCCAGGCTCAAATAAATAGGATGTAACAGTTCCCCAGCTAAGCTTTCCTTCATACTCTTCAAAATCAATTCCTACAAGCAAACCCACTGCTACAATGGCATCCGGATTAATTCGTGATTTCTCATACCACACAACATAAGCATCTTTGTATAGATTCTTGCGCCCTCTGCCGGCACTTTTTACCGTGACGAGAGAGTTACAATGACTGCATACCGTTTGCTGGTTGTGCTTTAATATTCCTTTGATATAAGGGTAGTTCGTTGTATACTCCTGCTGGCAGTGAGAACAAAAGCCGTACTGCACTTTCTTCTCCTTACGTACGAACAAATAGCGATCCTCTTCAAACACGACGTTTTTTACGTAAGCTATTAATTCCTGACTGACTGCTGGAAAATGATCCTCAAAGCTCATGTCATTTACCTCCAAGATTCACGTTTATAACTAGGTCTGTTTCCTGATTCATTACAACAGCTGCTGGCGTAGACGCCTTCCCTTTAATGCCAAAATAGTCACAGACAACGGCAAACCCTTCTGCATCTGTCAGCACCGCCATGTTACCGACCTTTTTCTTTTCAGCAGCTTTCCGCATGGCGTCCAGACTACCCTTGATTGATTTTTTAGAATCTGCCAGTTTTTCTGCATCTGCTGGGTTTTCTTTCAAATGGTCCAGTAAGTACTGACCAATCATTGTGATATAAGGGCTATTTGCTTTTTTCATTTCGTCCTGTATCTTTTTCATCTTACATCCTCCTTTAAATTTCAAGCTCCGGAAAAACCGACTCATTAACGGCAAATGGTTTTAGTTTACGCTGCATCGCTCTATAGATTTTTAGGTTAATGATAATACCTCGTACCTGGACTGGCTGCATAGCCCTCAATCCAAAACGTTTAAGGTAACGTTCCATTTCTGCAATTTCGCCGTCAATTCGTGTCGCTGCAACTTTTCCAACACGTTTACGGTACTGCTTTAAAACACTTAGCCGATGCCTTTTCGCAGCCAACATTTCTTTATGAGTGTTCATGAGGTACCTCCCAGCTGGATATATTCTAGGAGCAAATCACGCTGTTTTTTCACATTCTCTTTCATGTCGTTCTTCATCAAATCCTCTCGTTCAGATATAAGCTTCTGAACGTGCTTGTTTAATTGTTCAAGCATCTTTTCCCGCTCTTTAACTTTTGAGCGCTCTTCCTGGAGATTCTCATATAAGTTCTGTCTATCTGCTTTTAGCTTTTCAACAGCTTTTTGGTACCGCTCTGATTCTTGTTTCATCAATCGATTACGCTCTTCCAGCTGCTTTATTTTATCCTCATAATCTTCGCTTAATTTATTCGTCATGATCTCCCGCTCCTTTGCCATTTGTCTTTTTTGATAATCAACCGTTCCATAACTGACGCCCATTTCAGTTGCTATTTCCCTGAGAGGCATATCGGAGTTCACCAGCAGCCTCCGGATCTCCGCCTTCATTTCTGAGCTGATAATTTTCTTCTTTTTCGTTTTGGATTTTTCCGGGGCAGCGATGTCTTCACCTATCAGCTTGTGACTGGCCAGGTACCTCTCGAACGTAGCTAAGGACATCTTCATCGCCTTAGCTATCCGGCGTCTGTCAACTTCCTTTTGCCGCAACCATTTAATATCTGATGCAGTTAAATCTCTGCCCTTATCAAGCAATTTATCTACTTTAGCAGCTGTTTTAGCTTCCCTGGCTTCCATCTGTTTTCTAAGTTCGGTGTCATTCAAGCTGATCCCCTTCCTTCATCAGCTGATTATTTAGCTGCCAGTTGGCGTCAGTCAGGTTGTAAAGGTCAAGCTCCAATTCAATAATTTCCTGTTCCAGGGTTGCGTTTTCCTGATGCAGTCGTTCATTTTCGATGTTTAATTTGTCATTTCTATACGCCATAAAAAGAGAAGCTACGACCAAATAGGCAAGTACGAAATAAAAGACTAAGTTCTTTGTCTTATTAGCCAAAATATCCCTCCTAATCTTTAATGTAATACTCTGTCACAAAACTATCAGCAGTTAACGGTAAGTCCTTTGCCCAGCTGACAGGCTGTCCCATAATCTCCGTAATAGCATCCAAGGTACCCTCTTTTTCCGGCGCATCGATAACGGCCTCATCATGAACATGCATGACAGTGTTATAGCTGGCATCTTCCAATCTGATAAGTGCTTCTCCCAGACAATCCCTTGCGATAGCCTGGACAATGTTCTCTATCAGTTTCCCGCCGTAAGTTCCAATACGTTCCATGCCGCCTTGACCTGGTCCTTCATAGGTTAATTCTTCTTTACCTTCGAATTTTTGATGTGGTCCGATTCTTGGCCTAACATAGGCAAGACGCCGACCGGAAAGAAGCTGAATAAATAGAGTGCCAGATTCATAGATAAACTTGATACCTTTTGCGCCAGTTACTGTCGTTTTACCTCTTACTGCAGCAAGAGCGTTTGCCTCAGTGTCGTACCACAGTTGCTTGATTTTCGGGTTTGCATTTCGCCAAGTGCGGACTAATCCAGGTAGCTCACTCTCCGTTAAACCTTTTTCTAATGCGCCCATTTGTTTTAATGCGCCAGGTCCGCCCTGGTATCCAAGAGCTAGCTCTGCGACCTTTCCCCGCTGCCTCAGGTCCGATCCTTTTGTAACTTCCTCAATTGGCACATTGAACATAGCAGAGGCAGAGGCTTCATATATCTTTCCGTGAGACCGGAATACTTTTAAGCGCCACATTTCACCGGCTAACCAGGCTAAAACTCTGGCTTCAATCGCTGAAAAGTCAGATACATAAAAGATGTTTCCAGGAGTCGGAATGAAAGCCGGCCTTAGCAGCTGCGACAGCGTATCCGGAACATCACCGAACAACATTTCCAACATTTCAAAATCACCGTTTTTTAATAGTTGCCTCGCCAGCGCCAAATCGTCAAGTTCATTTTTTCGTAAATTGTGAATCTGCACCAGGCGCCCTGCCCATCTACCTGTCCGGTTAGCACCATAAAATTGTAGGATGCCTCGTACTCTGTTATCTTGATTGACTACCATGCGCATCTTGTCAAACTTGGTAACAGAAGTACGGCCAAGCTCTTGACGAATTTCCAATGCTTCCTGGACAGTTGGGTTCTTTGCCTTTTCCAATAATCCTGGAATGGTGTCTTTTGTGATACTTTTTACTTCTTCGCCTGTCTCCTGCTTCAACCATTTTTTAAGCTGGGGCAGACTGTTAGGATTATCTAAGCCGGTCACCTCTACAGCTCGCTGCTGCAGCTTTGTTTTATACTGTTCATCACAGGCGATAGCCTGCGACACTAAATCCTTATCTAAATAAACGCCTCTATCATTGATCCGTTGGTCTATCTGCCAAAGCCTATTTTCTGCAGTTGGAATGGGAAACCTCGCTAACTTTTTACTAATCTCTCTTTCCACGACAACATCCTGCCGGTTATAATCTATATATTGTTGCCACTTCTCCGGATCGTGATGCGGGTAATTTCTGGTACGACCACCATTTGCCTTGGTAGGCTTACAAGGTACAGAGAAGTATTTAATCAGATTCTTACCTTTTTGATCTTTTTCTACATCCAGATTCATCGCTTTTGCTACACCTGCTAGATAGTTAGGTAAGCCCATCATCAATGCATGAACGGAACTGCATTGCCACTGCGCCGGGTCCATGTACAAACCAAAATGCTTGCCGATGGTTGTTCTTTCAAAGTTGGCATTGAATGCGGTCTTTAATACAGCCGGGTCAGTAAGAGATTCCATTACGTCCTCCGGAATATCTTCAAAGTCTGTTAAATCTACTACGTGAACCGGCTCATCATCGAAGGCGTAAGCAAAGAGCAAAATTTCAAAGTCTGGGTCTTCAACGTATTTATAGACACCAGATGTCAGCAGATTCGTTCCGGAATACGTCTCTACATCTATTCTTAAAACGGTCATTTATTAACTACCTCCGAAAAAAATTAATAGAAAGAGGGAGTAAAAACTCCCCCGCTGTTTAGTTCAAAAAGTCGTCTTCTTCGCCGTCATCATCCAGTTCCGGCAGTTCGTCAAAATCATCCTCTGCACGGCTACGACCACCCAAAAAGTCGCCATCTTCCCACTTTTGAATATTATTAAGCCCTACTGCTACACCCTTATTACCGTTGGTATCAAACGGAAAAAGGTTAATGGATACACGTACGTAGCAACCACTGTATACCTCCGTAGTATCTATAATTTCGTCTCGGTTGCGATCCACAATACCGGGTTTGTTTTTACTAGAAGCGTTAATGAAGTAGTGCCCTTCGTACGCCTCCCCTTTATCGTCCGCCTCTTCATCCCCGTCACGAACCGGAGTATGAAGGTTCTTCGGAATCTTACCTCCCCATTTGGAGTTTTTACCTAATTCTTTTGCCGCCTCAACTGCCGCCTTGATTTTTTTCATGGTAGTCTTATCAGTTTTTGGGATAAGGATGGAAGTGCTGTACTTCGCTTCTCCGCCATCAATAGCTGCCGGCTCCCAAACATGAGCAAAGCTTAAGCGTACCTTTCCTGTAATCACTTTTGTATCTGTATTTGAAACTGCCATAATTGAATCTCTCCTCGTATATTTATTGTTTGTTCCCCATCTTCCCGATGTGTATTGTTCTACATGGTAATCTGCTATTTCTCCCATCTGCTACGCCCCCATGCAACTGTCGCAGTCTCTGGGAAACCCTGGATCATCGCCGTCTATCAATTCACCGCAACGCTGACAAAGATAGCCCTCTAATACTAAATCCGACATCTCACTCACGATTCACCCTCCTCGGTTTCTTCTAATGGCATGATTACTGCTATATCTTGAGCTCTGATAGTTCCCTCATTAAAATTTAAGAACTGATCTAATATCTGCCGACACATCCAAACCCAAAGACCTGTAATATCCCCGCCATCAATGGTAGTAACAGAAAGGCTCACGCCACTCTTTAAAATAATGGTAAATCTCATTCGCCTTCAATCCCCTCTTTAAAGTCGTCTGCAGCACTTGCTGCGGATGATAATGCCGGCCGCTTGTCCGACTCTGCAACAAGGACAGGTTTGCCAGGTGGCTTAATGATACAGTTGTCTAAAATAGAGTTAAAATCTTTTTTACCGATTGTGTCCTGCATGGCTGTGATACCTTTCAGCTCAGCTGGCTTATGGATCTCTTCTTCGCTATACCCTTCCAGAATAAGAAGGTCCGTAATGATCTCTCTATCTGCATAAATACGATTACTTCTGCCTTCGACAACTTTCCACCCCGGGTAAGTAACACCATGCTTATGTGCTTGAGATAAGGCATGGCGCTCCACGTCATCAACCCATGATTTCAATTCAGATGTTTTACCTAAAATTTCTGCTACCTCTTCCGGACTTAACAGGTTAGGGTCTTTAAAATCATGTTTGGCCATTTCCAGGTTAGCCTCTGCCCTTACTCTGCATTCAGCACGTGCTTTGCAGAATTTACAATGATTGCCGGCTATAAAGGTATCACTTCCGGCAGCTGCTTTTTCAGCAGTTGGTTTTACCTTTTCATCGGCCCACTTCAACAGCTCTGCAGCTGATAGCTCTTCCGTTGATACACTATCTAACCTAGGCTGAACTATGGTCATACGGACCGTTTCAATATCATAGAGCATGTCGTATTCGTTAAATGCCCCAAGCCCATACAGGCGCATCTGACTGTTGTTTTCAGCTGATACTGGAACGCCTTTGCCGTATTTCAGGTCAATAACCTCTATGACACCATCGGCAATGATAAGCACGTCACCTGTGCCAAATCCTTCCGGAACCCACGCAGAGAAATCAAGTCGTTGTTCAAGTAAAACCTGGGCATCTTTCGTCTCTGCTCTTGCTGCATTGACACGTTCCATAACAATATCGGTGTAATCATCACAGTAGTCATACATGCCCTGGCTGAAATATTCGCCTTCTTTATGCTTTTTTAGCTTTGCGGTAAATTGTTTTTTATTCAGATCACCCAATTTGTGCTGCAGGATTATCTCGGACAATTCATGTGCAGCTGTACCTTCTTCTGCAAAAAAAGAAGTGGTATCAGGGTAATTACTTTCCAGGGCTACACTGCCAGGACAGGCTAGCCACCGACTGGAGCCGGAGGCGCTTAACCTGGCATGCGCTCTTTCTGCATGCTTTTGGCTCATAGGTCTTCCAGCTTTTCAAGATAATCTGCTCGCTGGTCCTCTGGAATCTTAGATACAGCAGTTACACCAAACTCGGCAAGAAGGTCTTTAATTTCTTCACGCTTTCCAGCCTTTGAAGCTTCGGCCGTTTTTTCACGAACCTCTTCAACGGTTGGAAATTCTTCTTTTTCCTCTGGTTCTTCCTCAGCTTTTTTCTGTTCTGCGATACCTTTGTCATAATCTTTTTTGGAAATAGCTTTTGCATCAGTAAATCCGGGTTCTGTCGGTACTTCATCACCTTTTTTGAAAGCAAGATATGAATCACTTTCTTCATGGTAATAATAGCTTGCACGGGAGAACTTTTTGGGCTCATCCTCTTTGCTATCTTCTTGTTTTGCAGGCGCTTCTTTTTTAACAGAGGCTTCCTCTTTCTTCTTTACAGGTGTTTCGACCGCTGGAGCGGTACCCATTGCAGCTGCAAGATTATTTACTGCCTCGACTAATTCCGGTGCTTGTACATTAACTTCGATTTTCATATTTGTTACCTCCTGTGATATAATGATTATGAATAATATTTAATCAAGCTCACTGATTGCCGTCAGTGGGTTTTTCTTCTAACTCCATGTGATCCCAGTATTCTATTTCCATACTGTCTGGACTGTTCGTATCCGAATCCGGCATTTTAACAACTTTTACTCCTGATTTTTCAAGTCTGAATGCAAAATCCTCTACTGAATCAGAGATTCTTTCTGCTCTTTCAGTTAAATCAAGAAAAGAATCTTCATCTAGATCCGTTTCAAGGATAATTTCTCTTCGGAATTCAAGTTTTTCTGAAACCATAAATCCATATTTCGGCATTAATATTCACCTCCTCTCAAGAATGAACTAACATCAAAAGCAAAAATCCTACTGCAGCTGCAAACATCAAGTTAAGAATGAAATCAGTTTTATCCATCAGAACATGTTCCGCCTGGTATCTTCATTGATTGCTTTAATTGCCTCTGCGTTTAATTTCTTGTGATGAAGAACAACAAGATTTTCAAATGCTCCTTGTAATTCGACTATCAATTCCTCTTTGCGATCAAATTGCGCTGTTTCAGCTAACATAAATGCTTTTTGACTTGCCTGAAATATTCTTTCAACCTCTTTCATAACTAGAGGAAGATCAGCTGTTTTATAATGATCACTTAACATGGTTTGTCCTCTCCCAATTTACGTTCACCCACGTATTTTTTTGATTACCAATCTGATACAATATCCACTATTGCTTTAAATGTCGGTTGAGCAATCCACCAACGCTTTCGATTTTTTCTAACTTCATGAACCCTAACCCTGGGATCGTGTAAAATTTCATCCTCAAGATACCTAACAGACATACATGTAACCTCTGCCAGTTTATTGATATCAACTAATACCAACTGCTGGTTTATCTGTCTTCTAAGTTCATCGTCAATGTGCTCTCTTAGTTCTTGTTCAT
>RWZD01000143.1_pt1 | contig 13496 bp, 14 predicted proteins | sample 2187771 | NCBI WGS metagenome assembly RWZD01 (sample SAMN10531866, study PRJNA481165) | viral metagenome | isolation source: viral particles purified by filtration and ultracentrifugation from about... | place: USA: Tennessee
TTTCAGAAGTTTATGTTGCGTGGTTGGAAGCTAAAGTTCCGTGCTGTCCATTTTGTAAAGCGATAGCCATTCGAAGAATGATTCCTTGCTATAAACCTCAGCCTATATGTCTTGTCTAATTTAAATCCTTGTAAACTTATTGACCCTACCGCTGAATAAATCTGCCCTGTAATATATGGTATTGCCCCATCCTTATAACGAATAAATGCAGGGTAATTTTCTTTTTCTACAAATTTAGAAGGAATGATGTCCCTTTTCGGTCCTTTATCCGAAGTATCTTCCCCCTCCTCAATTCGAGCTGTGTTTAAGTAATTATCATGCACACTCGCCCTAATTAACGGGTAATCCATAAAATGCGTAGAAATATTTGACCCTGCTTCTAGGTCAACAAATCCAACAAAGTTCTCTTCTTCGTCGTACTTTGCAAAATTTCTAGTGTTTTCAAGAGTGTGGTTTCTACCGACCATCACTCGAATAAAATCAGATACATTATAAGCAGAGCTGTTAACTATTTGACCAGAAGAATTAATTAAGCTTTCATCTGTAATATCGTTTGGGTTAAACAAATTACCTGCTATACGAAAAATGGACATGTTAATAGGTTTCACGTTGCCTGTACCCAATACATAATTAACGTCAATCCCTTGTGCTTCTAAAAATGTTTGACGGGTTTGTTCGTCAAAATCATTTATATTAATTTGATTTTCCTTTAAAAAGACTTCCCACGGATCAGGCTTTTGTTGTAATTCGCCATGAGTTTGTGCCAACTGCTGATTAACTGAATTCATTTCATTTACAAACCTCTGTTGGGCGTCTGGGTAAATCCTTCCATCTGCACCGATTTTTAATTGTCCCGCCAACGGGCTAGAATCACCCTTTAATATGGCTTGTCCTAATTCAGTTGCTACCCGTTCCGCAGTTGTGTTTGCTTGCTCCGCTATCTGTTTTGCCAAATCAGAATTAGCTATTGCTTGCAGTGCTTTTTCTCGTGCTTCTGCGGCATCTAATCCAGCGCCTGTATATTTTTTATATAATTCGTCAAACATATGATTGATTTTATTCAGTGAATCATCTGTTAAAGGACCTTTTATATTATATTGTGCCACTTCTTTCACATCCTCCTAATCATACTTAAATCTAAAATCAAATGTTGATCTGTAGTAAAGCAAACCATCGATTTTAAATTTATTGATGCCTGAATTTATGACGGGATAATACCTATTTGTTCTTTCCATAATTGTGGTTCCATTTAGTCTTACGTCGTGACCATTAAATACAATAACGTCACCATTCCGTAGTGACCAATCCTCAACCCTAGACGGATTATATTCCCAGTAACGACCTGTATCGTCATATAGCATAAAGCTGGTGACAACAATTTCTTTTATTTCAATCTTGATTTCACAATTTCCTTTTTCCAGTACCGTTTTGATTTGCCTACCTGCATTAAAGATAGTAAATTCACTTTTGTCTTCGTGTTGATAAATTAAATTATCAGGAGACACATCAAGTCCCATACCAAACGACCAATTGCCATTTGCGGGAACACCTTTGTTATTATGCAGGTCCATTGTTTTAAATCGACTAATCCAGTAGGGTTGGCCGTCGATTTTGAGAGGAATATCTACTGTTGCGTATGTTCGTAAATTTTCCGGTCGTTCTGGTGTATATTGGTCAACCACACGTACTTTCATCAGCTTGTTCCCTTGCTGGGTTTCGGTCACATAAAAAGCGCCTAACTCTTTAAAAAAGGAATAGACGCGATCACGTTTCAATCTATAGTCTGTGGGATTCATTGCTTTAATTCGTGCATACAATGTCATCGATCGGTCGGAATCACGAACACCTGTAATGATATTACCGGGACGACCAGATGTACTGTGCTCCGTCACTTCTTGTCCGACCGATGATACAATTAAATCCAGTCCTCTTAAGCCATAGCCAAGTTCATCTACAGGCAGAGGAACTGGATTAAAATTCAAGTCATATATTTTTATAAAATCATTCATTAATAAGCGCCTCCCGGTTTACCCCTAAATATACCATGTTTACTTGCTTCCTTTTGGTCCAATTTATCATAAGATCGTTTAATATCTCCTTCGGATAAAACGGGTTTATCAGCAATCTGTTGATTTGAAATGACTAATTCTGTTAGTAGTTGCACTTGTTGTGTTAATTTATCAACAACAGCTTCAAGGTAATGGTTATTATTGGTGTTGCTACCTGAAATTCCGGATGGTCTGTCATACGAACCACCATCCACTCCGATTTTCTTAGCCGCCAATGCTAGCAACTTCATGGCATCCGTTCGACGGTTTTTAGCTAGAGGTATAACCATTTCCTCGCCATCTTCACCAAGCATGGCCATCATCTTAGACTTAATCAGTCCACCAGTCTTAAATCCTTTCAAGGACAACGGATTGACAGGCGTACCGTTTTTACGTGCTTCATAGTGTAAGTGAGGACCTGTACTTGCACCTGTGCTCCCTACATTACCTAGTATCTGACCTTTTGTAACGGCTTGTCCGGCACTAACTAAAATCTTGGATAAATGCGCATAAAACATTTCCCATGCGCCCTGTTTCACTTTAACTAAATTACCAAATCCACCAGGACCCCAACCTGCAAATGAAACAGTCCCGCCAGTTTGTGAGGGAACCGGAGTACCCATAGGAGCTCCAAAATCCACACCAGCATGTAATCGTGGTGTTCTGTGGATTGGGTGCATTCTGTAACCAAACTGACTAGTTATCGGCCAACCAAAAGCAGGTTTACCTCCACCGCCGTCTGCCTTTTTAAACAGCCCTTTTACGTATTCGATAGGCTTTGTTTTCACATAATTAAACCCCGCTTTTACCATTTCAGTTGGTATTTGCGCCTGATCTTTAATAATGCTAATTTTATCCATCACCAGATTGACTAATTTGGACGGATTAGATGCATAATCCCAAACGTCACCGATGAAGTCCCATGCTTTTTTAGCACCATCCCATATGTTACGACCAACGCCCTTTATATCCTCCCACAAACCCGTACCATCTTTATAATGCGGCAAATCAGATTTCAATATCTGTTCCGTATGTTTGTTCGGGATGACGTGTGTTCCTTTTGGCATATTCGGGAAAAATGTAGCTCTGTCAGGTGTTAAAAATGAACGTCCATCTGGTAGTTTAACTAACTCTTTTCCTTTTTCTCCGGCAATAAAGTGTCCTCCAGGGTGTCCTTCTGATGATGTTCCCTTAGCATATTGAGGATAAGCCCAATGCCCGATTAGCTCTCTACTTGGTAATAATTTACCAGTAATCCAGTTAACCCCATCAACGACTTTATTAAACGGCTTACCTGCCCACTCAATCAAAGAATTCCCGACCGATTTCATACCGGAAACAGCTTTATCTTTCATGCTGGTAATGCCATCACCGATCCGTCCCGGTAAAGCTTTCGCTCCATCGACGATATCGTCAAATTTCTTTTTAACGCCAGTCCACATATCACCAGCTAATTTAATAAAATCATCTTTTAATTTGGTAACGCTAGTAAGCATTCGACCAACAAAAGAGTTTTCAATTGATGTTCTAATTTCAGATATTTTGTTTGTAAAGTTAGTCTTTACGGAATTCCACATATTGGATATGTTTGTCCGGAAATTCTTCACAAAATCAATAATCGCACTCACAATTCGGCCAACAAATGAGTTAGATACACTGTTATATACCGCGCCAATAGAGTTTGTGAAGGTATCTTTGACCCATTTCCAGAGATTTTTAATATGTCCCCAGAAACCAGTAGCCAATCCACCGACACCTTTTAGAATCCGACCGATGAACTGTAATTCGAGCCAGTTCCAAACAACTTTTATCGCGCCGAAAAATAGCTGCTTGACACCTTCCCACATTTTCGAAAAATCGCCAGTAAAAAGTCCGGAGAAAATTTTAACAGCGCCCATAATGACATCTAGCGCTCCCGTGATAATTCCCTTGATATTTCCCCAAACTTGTTTAATGATAAATTCTACAACCGGCATGACATAATCGGCAATGATCCACTTTATTTGCTCAAATGCCCATTTGATACCCGTCCATATATTCGTTGCTACTTCAGATATAAAAGAACCGATATTTTGCCACGCTTGGATAAAAGTCTGACCTTCACTAGACCAAAATTCATTAAAACGCTCTTTTATTTCTACAAAAAAGTCTTTTATTGCATCTAATCCCGGGCGTACCCACTCAACAAGCCCTTGAAAGACTTCCTTCAGTTTTACTCCTAGGTCATGGACAAAATTCCGAAACGTTTCTGAACGTTTGTAAGCCGTAGTGAATCCTGCAACTAATAATGATATAACACCAATCACTATGCCGACTGGACCAGTAAGCATTGTAAAAATTCTACTTAATAAACCCACTGACTTTCCGGTGGTAGCGACAGCCCCAGTAGTCTTGGTAGCTACGCCACTAAATAAACCAAAACCTTTTGTGATTGGCGCTAAAACTTTGAGGAATCCGCCTAATCCGGATGAAATTTTAGCGACTAGGCCACCGAATAAACCGAGTCCGGTGATTAAAGGACCTGCAGCAATAACAAGCGCTCCAAATTTAACTACCATTTCTTGCTGACTGCTTGAAAGATTCCTAAACCAAGTTATCCCGTCTTTGACCTTATCGACGATGATTGTAAACATCTTGCCGATCTTCTGGCCCATGTCTTCTGCCCAAGAAATCATTTTATCGGACGAAAGTATTTCAATAAATTCTGCTATGGATTCCTTGGACTGCTCAAATACACCGCCTAGTAGGTTTTCTCCGATGATACCGATGTAAGCTTTCGTGTTGGCAGTCATACCATCCCATGACTTAGCATATTCGGTAGCCATGTCTCCAGAGAAATCTTCCATTATGTCTAAGAATTGGTCGGTGGTTATTTTTCCGTTTCTTAACATTTCATACATTTCATCGGAAGAAATATTCATATTCTCTTGTACTGCTTTTGAAAAACCAGGCATACGTTGCGCAATCATGTCAAATTCATTTCTCGTCATATTCCCCTGGTCAACGATACGACCGAATATTTGCTCCATTTCTTGGAACGTACCTGTTGATCCAGCCACAGTTCCATCAAGAATTTGGATGTATCGTTGGAGTTCTTTTCCTTCTTTAACACCAGATGCCATTGCTGTAGCTGCTGCAGAAGTGGCCTCGCCCATGGTTAACATACCGCCTTCTAAAGCAACTGCTAACTGGTCAGATATCCTTTCTACGACCTCAACTTCATAACCTAGTCCTTTTAATTGTGCTTGTGCAGCGTCAACGGATTTCAAACGTCCCCAACCAAACGCCGCGGTAATTCCACCAACGGCTGTGACGACTCCCACGGCTGGCAAGGTAATGTATTTGGTTAAATTACCGCCTACCTGACGGGCTTTATCTGATACCTTTCCAAGTCCATCCCCGAATCCTTCAAGTGCGTCACCCGTTTTCCACATCGTAGATGACTGTATTTCCTGTTCACGCTTGAAGGCCTTCATTTCGTCGGTTACTTTTCCAATGTGTCTTTCTAAGTTGTTTAATGTCGCGGCTTCATTATTGTAGGCCGCTGCCGCTTCTTGGGCTTGTCGGGACCCCTCTCCATGCTCATCCACCATTTTCTCATATCGTTTTCTAGCCGATTCAGTGGCTTTTTCTTGAAGTTCCAGCTTTTTGTTAAGACCATCCAACTGAGCACCATATTTTTCAAGAGACTTCTCCCCATAGTCAAAGGCGCTCATATTTCTTCGTATTTCAGAGTTCATCTGCCGCATAGACGCTTTCATGTCTTTCAATCCACTGTCGACCTGGATAGAATCTAGATCAAGTTCTATCGTAAAACCTTTTATCCTCTCGCTCATTACCTCCCTCCTTTTATGGTAGGTCCATAACGGACGTTACTTTCTTAGGTTTGTTTTCTTCTTCAAGAAGTTGGACCATGAAATAGAAAGGCATTTTCATAATTTCATTTATGTCTTTTCCTTCTTTTACTAACTCAAGAATTAGATTGTCCAAATACTCTTTTTGTTTGGAGAAGGAGAAATCAGAGTCATCTAATTCTTCTTCTCCAGGAATTTTTTTGTTTCATTCGTTTGCTGACCTTGTGCGATGAACATAACTTGCGCTTGCAGCGTTTGAAGCGCATCAGGTGCGTGTAACCTACCCTTTAGATCGTCTACCGTAAATTGATTACCATAGGCTTTATCCGCCGTAAAATCGACAAGTAAATCAAGTAAAACCCTTGGATCCGCATCTTCCTTTACGCTTAATTCATCAACTTTAGTCATTAAATCCATTGCTTCATAAGTAACATCCAATGGTAAAAATGGAGGTGTCCAATACTTCTCAAGTTCAACCTCTCCACCTTTTGCTACCTCTTCAGGGTTTTTAACAAGTTCGATCATGTTTCGTTTTAAATTAGCCATTATCTATTCCTCCATTAATAAAAAATTAAAAACAAGCTATCAAATAGTTGCCCTATGTTATTACCACGTTAAAGTTACGCTTTCTTCAGCTGGCGTAGCATTAACATTTACGGGCGTATTAGGGAGTCTCTTCCGATGCATCAGGATGTGATTGTCCGAAAATAGCTTCAAATATTTCATCTCTTACTTTTGTTTCTCCTGGGGCGTCCTCTCCACTCAAACGCATGATGTTTTGTCCATCAATCACACGAGACATAAACTCACCTTCTGCGGTCTCGTTACCGAATTCGACAGACTCCTCCTTTGTGGTTCCCCCTACGGATGGCAACGTAAATTTACCTTTCGCCAATCCGTACCATCCTTTTCCGCCGTCTTGGTCTTCCAGAGAAAAGATAATTGCAATGTACGGCGGGTTCGAGTCAGGACCATATGCGCTTAGTTCGCCAAACTTAGTTAGTCCAAAAATGGTATCCTTGTCTTCTTGCGGGATTTTATGAAATTGACCACTAACAGTCATTGGACCATTTGACGTGGCCATCTCTGCAACTTCTCCATCACCGAACGCTTTTACAATTTCTTGTTGGGCTTCGACTGTGATTTCTTGTAAAAATCGAACTCTTTCAACGTCGCCCACTATCGTGTCTTTATCATCTAATTCGCCGTAATGAAAGTCATTTACGTTAATAGCTGCTTTATAAGTTTTCGCCATTATTTTTTCCTCCTTATAATAAAAAGACATCCCCAAATTAGGAGATGTCGTTTAAATCATGTCTATATAATTTCCCTTCATATCGCCTTGCGTCCCGATAGATACCTAGATCATATTCATCTACACTATCGTTTTGTTTGAATTTCAATCTTTTCCATAACAAATCACGAATGCGAGTAGCTAACATTAAATTATCTTCCCTTTTTCGTGACCAAACCTCCACATGAATCAAATTATCATAGGCTATCCATGTGTCATCGGCAAACTCTGAGGGTAAAGCATTTACGATGGATTCTAATACTACCCAACTCCCCTGCATATCTGCTGTTTCGGGATAAGTGAAATATTTGATGCGGAGTCCGTCTTGTTCAGAATGAACATAACTAACAACCTTTTCATCTTCTATTAATATTTTGTATACAATGTCTAGTATGTCGTCATTCATTACAAGTTCCTCCTTATCGTATCTCTAACAGCTTTTCCGTACGCTTTTCGCGATAATTTCATAGCTTTAGCAATCTTTCCTTTACCTCTCGGATTGGGATTACGGATGGTACCCCATTCGTTTAAATGGATAATCTTATAACGATCATGGGGTCCTTCCCAGTAAATCCGTACCGAGCGATTACCACCATTACCCGCTCCCGGTTCAGAGATAGTTAGCTCGTCCAAGGTGTAACCCTTATCTTTGAATGTCGCCAGTTGCCGTTTTAGTTCCATGCCAAAAACGAGCGCTCCATTTGTGAGTGCATCATTGATAATGGAATCCACTCTTTTCTTACCGAAACGGTCATCTAACTCCTGAATCAACTTGTCCACGCCGTGAACTTTCACTGCCATTTCATATCGTCCTTTAATTGGGCAACAATCGTAATAAAATCACGATGTTGTAAGTCTGGTTGTGATGAAGTGACGTTATAAACCAAATCCTTATAATCAAATGTTTCTATTTTTATGAAATGCTTATTTGTTGGCATGAATTCTTGTAGTGGATCACGAATAGTTATAGTAACATCGGATACGGTGTTATTTTGTTTTGCTGTTTCCAAATCACGAAGCCATACTCTGTCAACTTTCGCCCAACATTGATAAAGGGTGGCGTATTCCATTTCATCTGGCAGTGGACTATTCTTTTTAGGTCTGTATTCATAGAAAATGACCCTTGCGTTCAGGTCACTAACACGTATTCTTTTTTTACCGTCTAATCTAATTAGGCTCATATACATCATCTGCTTTCAATTGCAATATGATTGACTGAAGACCTAACGTTATAGCGCTAGGAACGGAACCGGTAACTTGCTCCCTGTTTTCATACCAATGGGTAACTAACATGATCACCGCTAGTTTGTATTGATCAGACTCTACATGTTGTTTTTCTTTAACACCTGCATTGTCTAAATATTCCTTTGCGGAATCAATAAGGAGTTGCAACATTTTATTGTCGCGACTCCCGTCAATTCTTAAATATTCCTTCACCTGTTCGATCATAATTACTCACCCTCTTCGGGATCCGGTTCAGTCACATTTACAGTAGCTGTATCTGATTCACCATCTGCTGTCACTGTAATCGTCGCTGTGCCTTCTGCGATAGCAGTTACTGTACCATCACCGCCAACCGTAGCAAAATCTACATTGTCGCTAGACCATATCACATCCTGTTTTGCGGTTGATGGTTCAACAGTTGCAGTTAAATTTCTAGTTGCACCAACTTCTAAGTTGTTTGTTTTAGGCGCTACCACTACAGATGCCACATCACTATAATCTGTTGTTACAGTGACGGGATCCGATTTTTCTGATTCATTATCTCCAATAACTTCAGATACAGAAAAAGAGTACTCTGTGTTAGGCGTTAAATCTTCGACAGTGTACTCTTTTTTTTCAATTCCTTCTGCTATTAGATTCCCGTCTTGATATATGTTGTAAGCCATTAAATTGCTCCTCTCTATTGAATTAGCCCTATTTAAAGGCTAGTCCCATGCTAATTTAGCAGTGGTGTCCGTGACATTACTAGCCTTTAAATTCGCGGGCTGATTAGGGAGTGGCCTCAACCTTTGCAATACGGAACGCGGACGCTAACTTGATTTGATGATCGAACCAAGCTGTAACGACGAACTGTTCAACCCCTGTCTTGACGTCTTTATCACGCTCATATTGAGTTGTGGCAATGTCATAATTGTAATGAGAATATGAATAATCGCCGACAATCGGGTCAATTGCAGCATCCACAAACTCAACTGGATAACCCAATACCTGCTCTGGTTGTGCACCGTACAGAGTGGCATTACCGTTTGCAAGTTCTTTAATAATTTTTGTATAATCATTTTTTCTCATAACAATTGTTGCGTTGTCTCGGTAATCTTCGTGCAAATCATCAATTGCGTTAGTGATCGCTTCAAACATATCTGCACCAGTAACCTCTTTAATTCCAACTTCCTCAGAATAGAATGACATGTGATCTTCACTTTGTTTCGGCTCTGTTGTGAACGCCACTTTCTTTTCTTTAGCTGCGACACCAGACTGCAAAGCGCGCTCTACGGTAGAAACAATATTCGCATTAGTACCAAGCAAAACTGTTTCTGATACTCCTGCAAATACTTTGAATTTATTACGTCCAAAGGTTACAACATCACCTTTTGCCTTCAACTCTTTCGCTGTTTCCTTATCCGCAATAAAATCATCATCATCAAGCGTGAAGCTGATGCGTGGAATTTCTAAGTTTGTGATTTGCGTAAAATCAGAAAGACCGCGTAACTGGTTTTTAACGAAAGGTTCAGTGATGATATCAGCTGACACTGTTTTAGGTAAAAACTTATCTCCGCCAGTTGAACCATCATCACCCAACGCCATTCTGATTTCAGGAGAGACAGACTTGTTAGCCATAACAGCCTTAATTAAGTCCGCTTTAGCTTTCATTTTTCTTTCTTCCGGATCTTCTCCTACGGGTTTTTTCTTGCTCTTAAACTTAGCTTTTTGATCCGTCTCTAGTTGGTCGTGTTGTTCTTTAATCACGTCAAAACGCATTCTAAGGTCATCACGGGATCTCTGTAACTGCTGGATGTCATCAGTAGTTTTCGTCACATCAACTGCTGCGGAAGCAAGCTCACTTTCCGTTTTTTGCAATTGCTGACCAATCGTGTCTAAATCCCGCTTCATCTCGTAAAGTGTTTTATCAGCAAACGTTTGTAGGTTCATTTTCAATTTGTTAGTTTTCATCTATAATTTCCTCCTAAAATATCATTAATATAACTTGCATTTAATTTAGCTTGTTCAGCTATTTTTCTTCTCTCTTCCATTTCTTTCTCCGAAACAGAAGGGTTGTTTTTTCTGTTTTGCACCAATTCTTTTGGTACGTTTTTGTATTTGGAAAACAAGTCATCACTAATTGATGCGGCCACGTCGTTGGATTCCTCTACAACATCGCATAACCCATATTCAAAAGCTTCATCGGCTGACAACCAGGTTTCAGCATCCAGCATTTCTTTTAAATTACTTTCATCCAATTTGTCGCCAGATTTATCCAAGTACGTCTGGATGGCGGACTCCCCAATTCTATCGAGATCATCCGCTTGTTTTCGCAATTCCGCAGCATTGCCAATAGCGAATGTCCATGGATTATGAATCATTAGCATTGTGTTGGATGGCATTCTTACTTCATCTGCTGCCATTATAATTACACTAGCAATAGATGCGGCCAATGCATCGACAGTGGCTATCACCCTCGCATTGTGACGCTTTAGCATGTTGTGGATGGTAATGCCCTCAAACACCGAGCCACCCGGAGAATTGACATAAAGGTTGATGGTTTCAACATCGCCCAATTCATCTAACTCATTTTTAAATGTTTGTGCCGAGTGTTCGCCATATTCTTCCCAGGCATACTTGGTAATTTCTCCATAAATAAAAATATCTCCCGACTTCCCGTCAGCAGATAATTTCATATTAAAAAACTTATTTTTCTTTTTATTCGGCACTGTCTCACCCCCTTTCATTTCTTGCTATAGAAGCGTTTGCCCACATTACAGATTGTTCCAGATTAGTCATGGCTATGGACTTCTCACGACTGTCCGGACATAGTTCATCAATCATATGCGCTAACTCTTTTGCCTTCTCCCTGACAGCGTGGTATTTTTCTATTTGGCCTTCTTTTGGTTTATGATAACGAAAATTATTCTCAAGCCTCGGATCGATATAATCTTTTGGTTTAATACCACCATTCGCTAAACACTCGGGACAAAATTCAGTTTCAGGTAAGTTATTACAATCATTACTAAAGCACTTATTCATCGGTGACACCCCCTTCACTTGATCTACTGCTTCGCCTTTCGTTCGCAGGTGTATCAATGGTATATAAGTCACCAGACACCCATAATTTATTAGCGTTATCTCCTTCTGGTGGCAAATCCTCGTATCGACGAACTTCGTCAGGCTTCAAATAACCACTCCTGATACCCGATTGATAGAAGTTGGTACGTGCAGCTGTGTCGCCTCTCAACAGTCCGCCTAAGCTAAACTTAAAGTAAAATCCTTGCATTCTTTCATTTTCGTTGAGTAGTTTTCTGTTGAACTCGTATTCATACTGTCGAACGATAGGTGTTAGCGCCATTTGAACAAATTGAATCATCATCTGTTCATTCGATGAATAACTTTGTCCTTGTGAATCATTTAAAAAAGAGACTGGCACATTAAACACGTTAGCCACTCTCGTTCTTGTTATTTGTTCAGATTTAATCGTGTCAGATGGAACATACTTCCGCTCTATCTCACCCAATTCCACTCCGGGTTCTTGAAAAAGAACACCACCATTCTCAGAATAGAACTGCCTGAAGTTCTCTGTTACTTGTCTTTTTTTCTCTTCATCAACATTGGATGCGTAGGTAAGTTTAAAGCTTTCTTTTTTCTCCATTTCATTCAAACTAAACTCCTGAACAGCCTTGTCGTATTTTAACGTGTTTTTTAATACATCCAATGGACTTATACCTTTCCATCTTGATGCACCAGTAATATGCTTTACGTGCAATATATTCATGTTATGGAAATAATAAGTCCCGTCCACTCCCCTGACTTCGTACCATAAACTATCATCGTCAGAGTTTATGAAAGGTGTAACATAGCTTGAATCGACGGGAACCAGATTTTCCACTTGCATCCTAATGTCACGAAAAATAACAGCGTAGGCATTTCCTGTCTCGTTTCTTGATACTTCCATTTTATTGATGAAATCGAACCCATGCATGTTCTCGTTTGGGTTATTGATCAACACATCGGATGCCCTATTATGCATTACGTCATATTCCTTGTACAGTTTAAGAGGCAATGATGCAACGGTGTTAGACAACCTTGTAATTATGCTAAATATGGTTTCGTTGGTCGCCAACTTAGAGTTGTCTATACCCCAAAACACACGACCCATCCAATTAGAAAAATCATACGTCTTTCCATGCCATGCAGCATAAGCAGCTATTGTTTTACTCTTTATTTTTTTATACCATTTCAAAATTTCACCACCTTTCAATAGATTAGATATGGGTCACTTCCTTTCAATTCTTGGATTTGCTGATTAGTACACTTACTAACGCCACTAATCCTGCAAATGCAAAAATTATAATGATTAAAGCAAATGGAATCCAAATTGGTGATAATACCCATAACCAAGACCAATTAATAACTCCAGTTAATTTCAATGTTATAAATAAAATTCCAAGCATACTTGAAAAGCTAATACCGGTGGCTTTATTACTTTCTGACAATTCGCTCACCCTCCCATCAATTCACTAATAGACATAAACTCAATATTCCCGTCTCCCATTGGCTCCGTTAATCGATCCATCACATGAACATGTGCGTTCAACGCCGCAGCAAACCCATCTATTTTTCTGTTCAAGCTTTGCCGGGATGGCATCCAGTTGCTGTTTCTATCCCTGACTAGCTTTACGTTACTCAAGTACCAACGGAACAACTTACTGTTATTGAAAATTACTTTTCCGTCTAACATCATTTCTTTAAAATTCTGCATTGGTCCACCCAGCGTAATAAATCCTTGTCTCACTTTTTCAGTAGTAAAGCCATGGTTTTCTAATGATTTATTTAAATAAAGTGACTTTGCTGGGTCATAAGCAATTAATTCGATTACGTACTTTTCAGATTGCTCAACAAACCAATCATAAACGTATTCATATTTCACGTAATCACCGGGAATGATAGTTAGTTCTCCCGCTTTTTCCCATTCATCAATACGCTGTGGGTTAGGGTCTCTGTCTCTTCTCGCTTGTGGGATAAAAGTATGTTGCAAAATAAAAACTTCACCATTATCCAGCGGAAATTCTAATGCCGCCGCAGTGA
>RWZD01000144.1_pt1 | contig 13447 bp, 19 predicted proteins | sample 2187771 | NCBI WGS metagenome assembly RWZD01 (sample SAMN10531866, study PRJNA481165) | viral metagenome | isolation source: viral particles purified by filtration and ultracentrifugation from about... | place: USA: Tennessee
GGGTGGTGTTATTAGATGGCTGAAATTAATATCAGATATTTGCAAGATACAGACGGGGATAGATATTTTCCTATGACACATGTGAACGCCATACTAGGTTTAGAAGAATTTGATAACGGTGATGACATTAGTAACTTAAATGTGCTAATAAAAAAACTTAATACAGATATATCAACAGTTAATTCTAATATGGTTGATATTTCGGTATTAGTTAATAACCAAAAAACTGAAATTGATAACCTCAAAACACAAATGGATAATGCTAATACTGAAATAAATGATTTGAAACAAAGAATAGAGGTTTTAGAAAACAAGGAGGTTGTAACTGATGAACCTATTTAAAAATTTAGGTGTGAGTTTAGGGCAAGCGTTCAGAAGAAGAATAATCGAGAATTTTTATACGATAGAAAAATATATTAACAATATATTAAATTCTATTGTTAAGCACCAAACGACTGATAAAAATGCACATCATTCTAAACAAATTACACACCAAAATTGGACAGTTGAAGACGAGTTGGACTACCAATGGGAAGTAAAAGATAACTTAGTTATTGGTGCAAATGGTGACGGTATTGCAGAAACGAAAGAATCACGTACAGCAGTAACGGACAAAGTATCATATCCAACTTTGAACAATCGTTTAAAACAAGATTTTTTATATTTACTAAAAAATGATGAAGACATTATGAAAGAGTTGAATGACTTCAAAGAACAAACGAATCACAACTTATCTTTAATTGATAACCCTTTAGATAGACTTAATTATCAAAAAGGTATTGGTGCTATAAATGCACGAGGGCTTGATGGGACGAGTTTTATTCAAGGCATAAATATTAATCAAGATAAAGATGAATTATATGTTACACGTAAAGTAAACCCTAATTCAGAAATGATTATTACTCGATATAAATATAGCACCTTAAAATATATAGATCATAAGAGCATTAAGACAAATTCTAGTGGTGCATTTAATGAAGGATCACCTTACTTTTATAATGAACAAGGTGATTTATGCTTTATCATTCGTGTGAACTATGACCAAATTGCATGTATCTATAATTATACGCAAGACCGAAAAAGTGAAGATTTTGTATTACCTGGCAGTAGTAAACACGGTACTGATTTAGATGGTAGATATTACTTCACACATTTTGGACATTCTAGTGATGCCTTTGGTGTATATGTTTACGATTTAGAAAGTGTAAAGGAAATGAAACCTAAACTTATTAAAATGTTACGTTTTGATAAAGAGGCAATGTTCGATGAAAAACCACAAGGTATAACAATGGTTAACGACCATTTTGTCATAACAAGAGGGGAAACAGAACCAATCATTACGGTGTTAAACTTCTCAGGCAAAATCGTTCAAAATTTCCCACTGGACAAATATAGTGTTCAAGATATGTTAGCAACCACATTAAATGATGACTCGATTGAGTTTTCACCACCTCGATATGAAACAGAGGCAGCATGTGCTATCAAAGGTGACGACGGTAATGAATATCTTGTGATTCCACATATTTTTTATAATAACGAAAAAGTGTATTTAACTATTGCTGGTGATAGGACAGGTTATAAGGTAACGACTAAAGAACCTATTCAAAATAAAATATACCCTAAATGGAATTTAGTTACTGATTATAAAAATGGTACAAGTGCTTATTCACAATACGATTGGGAAAAACCACAATACATGATGGATAGTGATGGCTTTATAACATTGAGAGGAATTGCGACTTATCCTAGACGTAATAGAAACGAAGAATGGACAGCTATGAATAAAGTGCTGTTTACGTTGCCATATCCTTATATCAACTATACTAACCAAAACTTTAAAACAGTAGCAGGTGGTAATCCTGAAAAAGCGAATCGTATTATGATATCAAGAAACAGTTCTGGTTTAACTGATGTCATATTGGTTTCAACATCGGATAATTCAGATAAACCTTTCTGTGTATTAGATGGTATTAGATTCTATTCAGAAACTAGACTAGAGAAAACGGAGTTGAATTAATATGGCACTTAATAAAATAGCGAGAACACAGTTAGACACAACTGCATATTACCAAAAGTTATTAGATTTAGACGTCCGATTCTTTGTGAACGACGATAATACAGCAATATTAGAATTTCCAATCACACGTCATAAAAAACCAGTTCCTTTAAGTGATGTAAACGTGAAATCTTATATTGCTATCATTACACCAGACGGTTCTCATAAAATAGATTATTTAGATTTCTATGATGAATTGAATGGGGTTTTAAGATATACATTACCTAATGACGTATTAGCACAAGTAGGTAAACATCACGCTCAAGTTTATATAAGTGTAAACGGTGTAAACGATGTTGTCGTTGAAAGAAAAATAGCATTTAACGTAGAAGATGATTACATCAATTCAATCGATGCTGATACGAAATTAAGTTATATCAGAATGTTTGATGACTTATACGCAGCTATTCAACAAAGAGTTGTTGATATAGAAAATGCCATTAACAACGCTGCTGATTATGTAACACAGATTACAGAAGCACGTGATCAAGCATATGTAGATATAACAAATTTAGTTAACCAAACGAAACAAGAAATTGAGACAGCTATCAATAATTATAAAACAGAGATACTACAAGCGTTAACTGAAAGTGAGTCAAATATTGAGGAACGTTCTGAATACTTTATCCAACAAGCTGAAAACGCTAAAACAGAAGTTACACAAGCCATTAGCAATGCTGAATTAGTGAAGGAATCGAGAGTTAGAGAATTAATCGCAAATCTTCAAAGTAAAGAAGAAGCAGAAACAAGTTACAATAATTTTCTGGCACAGGCTAAAAACTATACAGATTCAGTTGTATCAAATGATTTAGGGACTTCCACTGTTGTAGCTGGCTTAGATTTTAATGACTTTAATACCTATATTCAGAAGTCAGGAAATTATTATTATACAGGAGGTAAGAACGCTCCTAAAAATGTTGCTGAAGGCTTCGTGAAATATTATAAATACGCTACAAAGACAAGTGACGAGACGCCTGAAATTGTTAATGGTTATATTGAAATTATTCCGAAAAACAACTCCCAATATGTTTATGCTAGTTGGATAAACTCTGGCGTTATAGCAGGGTGGAAAAAGACTTTTAGAATTGATTTGAATGAAGATTTATTGACTAAGAATGAAGTGAATAGTTTAGTTACTAATTCTAAATCAGAAATACTTCAAACTATAAATAATACCATTTTAGATACTGGTTGGGTACCAATAACTTTATTAAATGGTGTAACTGAATATGCTAGTGATACTATACCTAGTGCAAGATTATACAAACATAACAATATGACAATACTTGCAATCAAAGGTGCTGTAAAAGGTGTAAGTAGTGCTATGACAATCGGTAAGCTTCCCAACAGTTTTATCGAAACAATTTCGATTGGTTACACGTACATGCAACAAACAAGTGACGAAAATGGCAAACCACAATTTGCTAAATGGGCAATCGCTAAAAATGGTGACTTGAAAACGACAGGTACTTCAAGAACGTCTTACAATTCTACATTATGGCTTCCAATCGATACAGTGATGATGGGATAAGGAGGGAAATTATGAAATTAGTATACTTTTTCGATGATAAGGGTTACTCAAACGGGGAAAATGATTATATTCTGCCAGATGAACAAGGTAATTACAATTTGCCAAATAACGCCACAGATATAAAACCTTCAAATAGTTTGTATACTCCTATCAAGTTTGATGGCGAGAAATGGATAGGAACTTCAAAAGAGCAATGGCAAAAAGAAAACCCAGTTGAAGATAATAATGAACTGCCACCAACACAAAACAATGGCGTTGGCACTGATGAAGAACTACGTAAAATGTTTGCGAGTATGCAAGTACAGTTAGTGCAAGCAAACATGATGGTTATGCAACTAACCCAACAGAACGCACGTTTATCTCAAGAAATGGTAGTGATCAATCAAAAACTAGATGGAGGTAGTGAATAATGGCTCAAGATACAAAAATGAAGATGTTATTCCCAAAATTTGAAGATATTAAAACAATGTATGGTTGGGGTTGTTATACCAACGAACAAGTTAAATGGTTTGTAGATATGCAAGTTATCGACAAAGAAGAATACGCACTTATCACAGGAGAGAAATATCCAGAATAAAATCACAAGGCACTTACTTCGGTAGGTGTCTTTTTATATAAATAAATTACAGAAAGTGGGTGTCGTATGAATGGAAAAGAAGGACTAAAAATAGAAGGTATCATTTCAAGTCTCTGTTTATTTGGCTTTGGTCTTTTGACTGGTGAAAGAGGGATGTTTTGGATAGTAGAAAGCGATACAGTCATAAAAGATTCTGATTTGTACTTATCATTACACCAAATTATGCCTTTAAGTATTTGGGGGATATTCTTCTTCTTAGGTGGCGTTTGTTTGATGTTGGGTAGCGTATTTCTACCGACTATTAACCATTCAAAAAAAGCTGCAGTTTTTATTATGATTGGTGGTTTAATCTCATCTATTTTCTACTTCATCATGTCAACAGTTGGTGTATACAACGCTTTGAATTGGCTATCGTGGGTTCAATATCTAACGTTTTGGGCTATAACAGCTAGTCTTACTTTTATAGGAGGTAGCTACTTATGGCAGAAGAAGTAAATAAATACGTCTTACGTCATGAGTGGGAACGTTCAAGAGGTAAGATACACCAACGAATAAATGAAGTAGATCAAAAACATGATGATAAACATCATAGTTTAGAACTTGCAGTTGTTGCTATGACAGAAATAAATAAACAGATGGTTGAAGGTAATAAGGATATTAAAACAGAACTTGTTAAGTTAAATGGCACAATGTCTAAACAAAATGATGAAATTAAAGAAATAAAATATCGAACAGAAAAGAATACAGAAGATATTGTCGAAAACAAAGAAGAATTAAAAGTATACAAAGAAGAAGTTAAGAAAAGGCAAAAGGACAACATTACGCTACTCAAATGGTTCTTCGGGTTATTAATGGGCGGTGGTGGTTTAGTACCATTCATCGGATTGTTCTTTAAATAATAAGGAGGAAGTATAAATGAAAATCAATTGGAAAGTACGAATTAAACAAAAATCATTTTGGGTAGCCATTATATCGGCTATTCTTTTGTTTGCTCAACAAGTGTCTGGCGCATTCGATTATGACATCACAGTGTATACAGACCAAATAACGAATATCGTTAACAGTGTGTTAGGTGTATTGGTTCTATTAGGTGTAGTACAAGACCCAACAACGCGTGGTATCAAAGATAGTGAACAAGCACAACAATATCATCAACCAAAGTAAAGTCGGCTAATTAGTCGGCTTTTTTTAATACAATAAAAGGAGTGTTATTAATGACTGCGAAATTAACAAAGAATGAATTTGTGAAATTTTTAAACGGTACAATTGGGAAACAATATGACTTTGACGGTTGGTATGGTTTCCAATGTTTTGACTATGCCAATATAGGGTGGCAACAATTATTCAGTCATGGCTTAAAAGGCGATGGTGCTATAGATATTCCAACACACAATAATTTTGATAATGAAGCAACAGTGTATGAGAACACTAAATCATTCAAAGCAGAACCAGGAGACATGGTTGTTTTCAATGCTAATTATGGTCAAGGTTACGGTCACGTTGCTTGGGTTATCAGTGCGACGTTAAATGAGATTACCGTGTTAGAACAAAATTGGTTAGGCTATGGCTGGACTGACGGAATCGAAAAAGGTGGTAAAGGTTGGGAAACTGTAACTAAACGTAAACATGCTTATGATTTTCCGATGTGGTTTATCCGACCGAAGTTTAAATCTGAAGTTAAGAAAGCTGCAACTACTCAAAAGGCTACTGTTAAAAAAGAAGTTGCTAAAAAAGGTAAAACTTTAAAATACAACCGTGACGAAGTAACTGGCTATAAATTACCTAAACGTGGCTATAAACCTAAAGGCGTAGTTATCCATAATGACGCTGGTAGTTTATCAGCTATGCAATATCACGATAGCCTAGTAAACGCACCACTAAGTCGATTAGAGAATGGTATAGCGCATAGTTATATCAGTAGTAATACAGTGTGGCAAGCACTCCCTGAAGGACGTACAGCATGGCATACAGCTAATAATGATGGCAATACTAATTACTATGGCATCGAGGTATGTCAGTCTATGTCAGCTAGTGATAAAGACTTCTTAGCAAGTGAACAATCAGCATTTCAAGAAGCAGCACGTATGTTGAAAAAATGGGGATTACCTGTGGATAAAAATACGGTAAGACTTCACAATGAATTTAGTCCAACGCAATGTCCACATAGATCAATGACATTACACGCTGGTTATACATCAAGTCAACGTGCGCCACAATCAGTTGTGGATAAAACGAAAAATTACTTTATCAGTCAAATTAAAGCGTATTATGACGGAGAAATACCAAAAGGTAGTACGGTGAAACCTAGCAAACCATCATCTAACACATCAACAGGTAAATGGAGTAAAAACCAATATGGCACGTGGTGGATGAAAGAGTCAGCTACATTTACTTGTGGGGGTAGTCCTATATTAGCAAGAGTAGGTTCACCATTCTTATCAGCACAGGAAGGTTACTGGTTTCAACCAGGTGGCTATGTTAATTATGATGAAGTATGTATTCAAGACGGTCATGTATGGATTGGTTACACATTTAAAGGTGTCAGATACTACTTACCAATTAGAACGGTTAAAGGTACACCGCCTAATCATGTTGTAGGCAGTTTATGGGGTACAATAAATTAGGCATTTATGATAAAATGTATTCATGAAATTGTTGATAATAATTTCATACCCTTTACTAAAATCATACTTTTTAAAGCCCTATCTAGCGGAAACTAGGTAGGGTTGTTTTTTAAATTAATCATGTTATAATCATTTTAGATTTGATTACTTCTCCCGATTTAATCAATCTAATAATTTGTTTCTATCACACACCTCACTAATAAGTGGGGTATATTTTAAGAATATTATTGCCATATTTAGGATAATTTGGTAATTTAAATATACAAGGAACAGCTTAACACCCATTTTGTCTTTCCTTGTACAATTAACTATATTTTATTTTGTTTTGCCACTCTAGGAAACCCTTCATTGACTAGAGTGGTTTTTGTATGGAATTAATAGAAAAATGTGTCACATATTGTATGAAAAGTTTACATTTTGTAACTTTTTTAGAACGTATGTATTGAATATGCTATAAATATAGCATATAATAAATCATATATAAACGATCAAGCCATAGTACCTATTAATTTAGGGCTATGGCTATTTTTATAAGGAGAGATAGGTATGGTAAAACCTTTTAAGACTCATAATCAACAATTAGGTGTATTGCGTAGTAGGGGACTTAATGTACCTTCTAGAGGGAAAAGAGAACTAGAAAACGAAAATTACTATAATGTTATTAATGGGTATAAGGATCTTTTTTTAGTTACAACACCAAGTAATAACAGACCAATATCACCTGAAACATTTATTGAGGGTACAGATTTTTATGAAATTTTTGCGTTGTACAAATTAGATAGAAGATTAAGAAACACATTGTTAGAATATTTATTAGTATTTGAAACACATATGAAATCTCGTATTTCTTACTATTTTAGTGAAAAATATAAGGAACCACATTCTTATCTTTATTTCAAAAATTATTCAAATGATCCGGAAAAAACTACTAAAATTGTAAGAACAGTTGCTAATATGAGTAAGGTCATAATGAACAAACAAGAAAAAAGTCCTAACGGTCCTGTTAGTCATTATATTAATACTCATAATGGTGTGCCTTTTTGGGTATTAATTAATTATCTTACAATCGGTAATGTATCTTACTTATATCAAGTATTAGATGATGATGTGAGATTGCAAATTGCTAATAGTTATTCTAAAAAGTTTAAAAGAGAGTATGAACATATAAACATACAACCTAAAGACATTGAATCTATATTAAAACAAGCAAACTTCTTTAGGAATGTCTGTGCTCATGAAGAAAGATTGTACGATTTCAAAATAGATCGCAAACCGAATAGTAAAAATATGCTAAAGGAATACAATAGAGTATTTAGTGAAAATTTTGTTTATAATAACTTAGAATCCAAACTCTTCGACATAGTAATGTTTCTAAAATTATTTTTAAATAAAAAAGATTTCAAAACTTTATGCAAAGAGTTAGATGCGCACATCGAATACTATGCGAAAGAATTAAATGTAGTTAAAAAGTCTGATATTTATAACAAAATGGGATGTTTAACAAATAATTTTTGTGAATTATTATAAATATAAAATAACGGTAATCTGTGCAATTAAATTTTAAGGTAATGAATAGATTTTCTATATCCAACTATTATAAAATTTTATCTGAACACAACTAAACCCACCTTAATTGGTGGGTTATTTTATTAATTTATTTCGTAGAAGTCTAACATTCCTTGGTACGATTCTTCAAAAGAGTCTACATCTTTTAGGCATACAACTTTCTTTTCAGGACCATTCGGTAATTCTAAATCTTTTAGAAGTTTACCACATATGTGACATTGTCCCTGTACTTCTTCTAATTCAATCATGTTTTCATCTACAAATTTTAAGTATTTCTGAATATCTTCTTCTGTATAATTGCTCATTTTTATCCCCTCCATAATATAATACTACTCTATACCAACAATACAATCCATATTCAATCTTATTTTCTCATTATCTTTAATAACTTCTAATTTATTCTTTTCACTATCAAACTTATTTATCTCACATTCAATCGTTTTATAATATCCATCTTTCCAATACTTTACTGTAGCAGGTGGATCATAAAATAGTTTCTGCGCTAGTACATCATTTAAATCACGTAATGCTAATTCATCTAAGATAGGTTTATCTGTCTTGCTTTGGTCTTTAATATGCTGATTAATTATTTCATACTGTTGTGGCACACTAGCAAATGGTTGCCATTTAATCATCTTGCGACCTTCTGGGATATTGCTATTTAAATACTTTTTAGGTATCTTACGATAATCAGTTTCATACTTATATGGTTCAGGCATACCAGGGTTAATGATTTTCATAAGTTTCAACTCCCACTGCATATAGATACGCTCTGTACACTGAATTAGACATACGTATTTGTTTAAGTACTTCAGGCGAATCGGTCTCTTTTTCTTCAATAATTAATGCTTTTATCCCCATAATTAATTGGTCATAAGTGTTTACGTTCTGAACTATTTCATTAGCATCATCAAATGCAATGTTTTGTGAGTTCTTTTCTATTTCTGCTAATTCGTCTTTAAAGAATATTGTATTCCTTAAAATTATATTTCTTTGATGGTGTGTTAATTCCATAATATCTCCCCCAATAAAATGTTATTAATAATATTATACGAACGTATGTTCTATAATTCAAGAGAGAAGTTTATTATTTATAGTGGGATTAAAGGAGAGTATTTACCGAAACAACCACCGTTACTCACACTATCAATAAAAGTCTATATGAGTTACGATTAAGTCATTAGGTATCCTGTTTTTACCGTACCCAGATCCTTCGATAAATGAATAATAAATATTCTTGATACTAGAACGTACCAAGCTTTCTTTATCTGTTTCTGAAAGTAATTTCCAACTACTGATGATTGTATCCCTTAGTTCTATCATTTCATCTATTTTGATACCTTTGCTTTTCCTCTTTTTCAATTCTTCAAGTTGTTCTTCATATAATTTATATGCCTTTTGTGTTTCGTTCATTCGTTTAGTAAATTCATCTAAAGTGATTAATTCTAGAGAGTAGGCTTGTTGGTATTTTTCGCGTTGCTTTAATATTTTGTCCCCGTCGATAATTTCAATATGTTTTGTCTCTTTGTTTATATCAAGTTCATTTTCTCTAAAATCTGCTTTACTTAAATAACTGATAAATGCTTTTTCTACTAATTCTTTTTGTAAACTAAAACTTGATGTTTCTTTATTTCTTCTGCAATTCTCGCAAAAATAACTCGCGTTATATCTATAACTACCATCTTTTTTCTTTCTTCTCCAAGTGTTTAAAATTAATTTTCCTCCACATCGGTGGCAAACTATCTTATTCCTAAATATAGTAGTATGACTTCTCTTTTTTGTTCTTGTCCTGGATCTGGTCTTTTCCATTATCAATTGATATGTTTCTTCATCCATGATAGGTTCGTGCGTGTTTTCTACTAGCACGTCACCAATTTTGGTGTGTCCTCTACTTACTGGACTGGTTAATACATATCTCACTGTCGTTCTATCCCATATCTTACCTTTAGGTGGACTATACTTAGAAAAGGTTAATTCTTCGGTAATACCTCTGATACTTATGCCTTCTAATGCGCGTTTTACGATATAATCTGCTACTTCTCTTTTCTCGTTTGGTACAAGTTTACCGTCTACTTTGTCATAGTAAAAAGGTGGTCCAGTAGTATAAATTCCTTTTTGCGTTGCTGCTTGTCTACCCATTTTAGTTCTTTCTGCAATTGTGGAACGTTCCCACTCAGCCATTGCACCAACTAGAGTAATAAATAATTTGCCAAACGCGTTAGTCGTATCAAATACTTCTGTGGCTGAACGGAATGACACGTCATTCTTTTCAAATGTTTCTAATAGGTTCATTAAGTCTTTAACTGAACGGGTCAATCTGTCTAACTTATAAACCAATATTAAATCGATTTTATCTAAATCGTTCATAAGTTTATCTAATCCAGGGCGCGTTGTATTACCACCAGAAAAACCTGGGTCAATATATTCATCATATATTTTCCAATCTTGCACTTCACAAAATGCTTTTAATCTTTTGCGTTGCTCGTCGATTGAGTGACCCTCTCGTGATTGTTCTAAAGTACTAACCCTACAATATATAGCGACTCTCATTTTATTCCTCCTTATAAACGATAAATTTTTTATGTTATAATCATCTAAAAAAGTAGGTGCAAATTTGGAAATTATTATTGTGTTATTTAGTTCTGGAGTTTTAGGTATCTACACATATTTTTCCTTATCAAACAAAAATATTGTGAAGTACAATGTTGAAGACCGTAGATACGTATACTTGTTTTTTGCGTTAATTAATATATTGTTTTTTGTGTCGGTTCTTGCATTATTCAATAACGTAAATCAAGTAACTGAATTGTTAGATCAAATCACTTTTACAAGATTGTTCTTAGCAATTATAGTTTCAGCGGTAATAATTTTCTTTTTATCAGAATTTGCTTTTCCAAAGTGTTTTGAAATATATAGGTACTTAATTAATTATTTACGTGCATCAAAAAATCTTACTATTCAAAATCATTTACCTTTGAAACAAATATATTTCGAAGATACAAGTCGATTTATCTTTTTAGTTTTAACGGATTTTGAAGAAAATGTAATTGAATCTGGGTATCTTATAGACTTTACAAATGATGAGACTGACCAAAACATTGTCTTGGATAAAGAAAAAGATTACGAGATTATTATTGAAAAAGCAAATGACTATAAAGTTCTGATAGATTTCGACTCAAATATCAAATACAATATGTACTTTATTAATCCCTCGTCTTAAACTGTTCCTTTTGCAATTTAGTTGGTCTAGGTCTTTGAGAAGTTCTTCCTCTATAATGACCATTTTGTCCTGTCTCGCTATACTTAGTACGCTTTTCGTGGCCGCCTGTTTGACTAGGTGGCTTATTTTTATTTTCGTTTTTACTCAATATAAACACTTCCTTTGTTAGAAATTATTTGATTACCTTTATTTCTCTTATAAGAAAACCTCACAAGGTGTGAGGTAGGTTAGTTACTGACCGTATTGTTGCTCATAGTGATCTAAAGCTTCTAAAATCTGGTCTCCGTCATCACCTTCATAAGTACCATTCTTGATTTCGTTTCTTAATTGCATTTCTCCAGACGATAGACCTGTACCTGTATTGTTTCTCCATTCTTGATTTGGTAAGTCCATGTACGGATTATCTGATGAAGAAGATTGTTGTTCAATTTGGTCAGGGTTATTCTTCGCAAACTCTTGAGCAAGTCTTTCATTTTCTTCTATTTGTTCTTGAGTCCAATCTCCATCAGTTGAATAAGGTCCTTCATTTGAGTTGATAGGTTGCTCACTTGTTTGTTGTTCTTGTGTTGCTTGTTCTGTTGAGTTAACTTCTTCAGTAGACTGTTGTTCATTAGATGTTGATTCTTCAGTCAATTTTTCTTGGGTCTTAGGTTCAGACTTTTTAGCAGACTCTTTTTCTTTTTTAGTTTTATCTTTGTCTGATTCTTTCTTCTTAGGTTCATTTTTCTTAACTTCTTTTTTTGTTTCTTTAGTATCATCTTTAGATGAACTTTCTTCTTTCTTTTCTCCACAAGCTGACAAAACTAATAAACTAGCAAATAATAAAACTAATAACTTTTTCATTGCACATACCCCTTTATATTTAATATTTAATTACTGTTCTTTTTAACTTTCCGATAACTCTGAAGTCATCATTTTCTCCGATAATACGTGGTGGATAATTAGCGTTCTCAGATTGTAAGATGATTTGATTTCCTTGTTTGTAAACTCTTTTTAGCAGCGTTTCTCCATTGACATCAACAGCACATATTTCTCCGTTTTCAAAATCTTGTTGTTGTCTAATTAATACTAGGTCGCCATCATATATTCTAGCACCCGTCATACTGTCTCCAGTTGCTTTTAAGTAAAAATATTCTGCACCGTTTAACCATTCTTTCGGAGTAGGTTCATATCCTAAAACATTTGGGAAGGTAACTACACCAGAGCCGCAGAAAACTTCATTAACAATTGGTAAATTAACAGTTGTTTGAACGATAAAATCATCTTCTGGTAAATCTAATAAAAATGCAGGCGTTGTTTTAAAGAAGTCAGCAAGGTAATACAAAGTTTTGCCACTAGGTTCTGCACCTTTTTCCCATCTTGAAATTGTGCTTTTATTAATATTTAGATCATATTTATCATTTAATTTTTGTGCTAATTCATCCATAGTTAGTTTGTTTTTTATTCTGATATTTTTCAATTTTTCATCGAATGTCATGTTGTTTCCCTACCTTTAAGAATTAGTTTTTAAAAAACTTTATAAGTACATTATATAGGAAGTGTTACGTATACGCAACAATTATTTAAAAATATTTACACTTTTGTGTTGAATACGCAACTATCATATGTTAAAGTTACTTTAGTTGCTAAAGCGCAACAATAAATAAAGGAGGAGAGTTTATGATTGGGGGATATCCTAAATTTAAAAAATATATGGCTGATAACAATATAAATCAACAAGAAATTGCATTGTTATTAGGATATAGCCGTGAAAAAGTGAATAGTATATTAAATGGCACTTCTAGGTATGGTACTGATTTTACTGGTAAAGATTTTAAAAAACTTCATGAAGCGTATGGAATTAATGTGAATGAATATTTTTTTAATTATCAAG
>RWZD01000145.1_pt1 | contig 13391 bp, 12 predicted proteins | sample 2187771 | NCBI WGS metagenome assembly RWZD01 (sample SAMN10531866, study PRJNA481165) | viral metagenome | isolation source: viral particles purified by filtration and ultracentrifugation from about... | place: USA: Tennessee
TGCACAGAAAAAAGAATATGAAGAACTTGAACAACTTTCTGAAGAAATCGAAGCATCAGCGCCAGAAGAAGAATCTGTACCACCTAAAGATGAGGGTGCAGAAGAAACAGACAACAAGACAGAGGAACCCGAGGAAGACAAGTCAGAGGATAAACCAACCGATGACAAAGAAGAAAAGCCAGACACAGAGGATGATAAACCATCGTCTGATGATAAGGCGAAAGATGAACCACCAGCTATCGAAAAAGTAGAAGAACCTACAGAAGATGAGTTGGAAGAAGAAAAAGACAAAAAGAAAAAAGAAGGAGCGAAACGTTCTATGGCGAAATTAAATCAAAACCCAGAAGAAAACTTAGAAGTACAAGGCTTTGAACAATACATGAAATCTAAAGGGGCAAAACGTGACAACGTTAAGTCTGATGACGTTGGCGTAACAATTCCAGAGGATATTAAATATATTCCTGAGAAAGAAGTTAAGACAGTACAAGATTTATCAGAATTAGTACAAAAAACATCAGTATCAACTGCAAGTGGTAAATACCCAATCTTAAAACGTGCTAATGCTAAATTTAACACTGTTGCAGAACTAGAGAAAAACCCAGAGTTAGCGCGTCCAGAATTCGAAACGATTGCATGGGAAGTAGACACTTACCGTGGATCTATTCCAATCTCACAAGAGGCGTTAGACGATTCAGTTGCTAACTTAACTGCTATTGTGTCCGAAAATATTAACGAACAAAAAATTAATACTTTAAATGAAAGAATTGGAGCAGTGCTACAAGCATTTAACCCTACATCAATCTCTGATGTGGATGACTTAAAAGCAATTATTAACGTTAAATTAGACCCAGGTTACGACCGTCAAATCATCTGTACACAAAGTTTCTACCAAAAATTAGATACTTTGAAAGATGGTAACGGTCGTTATTTATTACAAGATAGCATTATTAATACTGCAGGCAACACTGTATTAGGCATGAACGTAACAGTTGTGCGTGATGACTTATTAGGTACTAATGGTGATGCTAAAGCATTTATTGGTGATATCAAACGTGGTGTTCTATTTGCTGACCGTACAGACGTATCAGTTCAATGGATTGAAAACGAAATTTACGGTAAATACTTGATGGGTGCTTTCCGTTTCGATGTTAAACAAGCAGATAAAAACGCTGGTTTCTTCGTAACGTTTGAAGATTCAGCACAAGAACCAGATGGCGATTTAGGCGCATAAGAAAAGTAGGTGATTTCAATGTTCAAACTGGATAACGTTGAATCCATCAAGAAAGCAATACGCGTTGACCATGATTTTGACGATGACTTAATTATGGAAGTTTACTTGCCTGGTGCTATTAATGAAGTGAAAACGGCTGTTTCTTTAAATAATGAGGACGAGCCTTTTTACAAAGATAATCCGACATTTAATTTAGCAGTATTGAATATCATTGCTCATCACAATGATAATCGTTCTATTACTTCTAATGAGCAAAGTTTCGATATACCAGCATCTTCAATAAAATTAGTGCAAACATTACGTAGTGACCTTGTTAAATGGCGTAGGGATAACATCGAGGTGATAGCCGATGAATCTTAACCAATTAGATTATAGAGTTACTTTTTACGAAAATGTTAATGATGGTCCAGAAGCTGGCATGGGTGGTTTTCAACCTATATATAGTTGTTTCAGTGGACTATATGAACCTACTCAAAAAGACGTTCAATTAGGCAATTTAGAGCTTAGCAAAAGGTCAGTCACATTAAATATTAGAAATGCACAACCCCAATTTATACCTAACGTAAATCAAACGTTTGAAATACAAAATGGTATTTATGCAGGGTTGTTTTTTAATGTCAAAAATGTGGCGCCTGCTAAGACGCCTAATTACGTAAAAGTGGTGGGTGAAGAACAATGAAGGCAACATTACGCGGCGCAAAGGAATTACAGAGTGAACTTGAACGTAGATTTGGAAAACGTAAGATGCAAAAAATTACTGATTACGCCTTAACAAAAGGCGGAGGTGTGGTTGCATCTATTATTGCTAGAGATATGCGTTCATTTGCAGGCACTGGTAAATCTTACAAATCAACAACTGTATCTAAACCCGAAACTGTGGGTGGTGTTCGTGAAGTAAAAATTCACTGGAATAGTAATGTTCCTGGTGAACGTTACCGAATCATACACCTTAACGAATATGGTCATTTTGACCGTTCTGGCAAGTGGGTCAACACTGCTGGTAAGGGTGTTATAGAAAACGCGATGAGAAAAGGCAGGGAAACTTATTTTGCCACAGTTAAATCAGAATTAGCTAGGAGGGTGTAAATGGATGACATCACAATGAAGATATATGAAGCGATTATAGATAATAAAGAAATTATGGAACATGTTCCTAAGAACAACATTAAATTTTTTGATTATCCAAACGCACAAGAAATCAAAGATGTAGTGATTGTTATAGATCCATTAGACACACCTACACCTTCTGATTTTGCAGATAACGACAATTTAACTTACGAATATTTTTATCAAATAGATGTATTTGTAAAACAAAAGCAAGGCGTAAACGGACGAGTCCTATCAGATAGGCTCGTTTTTTTATTGCAAAGAATGATGTGGGAAAAATTGGGGTTCGGCGAAACGTCCTCAATGAAACCTGAATATATCAAAGATTTCAATATATACCGACAAGCTAAACGCTTTGAAGGTAAACAATATTTCAAATTATAGGAGTGTTTTAATATGGCAGAGAAAAACTACCGTTCATTTACAGGTTTAACAGAATTTTATTACAAAGTGCATGGTGAAGATGTACAACAAGTTACTGACCCAGAACGTATTAAATATTTACAAGAGATTTCAGTATCAAAAGACCAAGAAATTGAAAAAGCATACGGTGATAACCAAGTAGCAGAAATGGCGGTTGCTAACGGAACAATTGAAGTAGAAGCTGGTTTCCACAAGCTTCCATTAGAAGATAGAGTGGCATTGTTTGGCTTAGAAAAATCAGAAGACGGTATTGTATCTGTAGGTAACGACACACCTCCATATGTAGCAGTTATGTTTGCTAAAACAATGGAAGATGGTTCTCGTGAATATGTTGGATTACCTAAAGGATTGTTCACATTCCCAGAACTAGAAGGTAACACTAAAGAAGATGGCGTTGAATTCAGTTCAGACTCTACTACTGCAGAATTCATGCAAGCACCAGTTAAAGGATTTGAAGAAGAAAAAGCTATGTTACTTGGCCATGATGCAAAAGGAACATCAGTTATGAAAGATGCTATTTGGGAAGCTATCTTTGGTGAATCTGCAGAAAGTAGTAATTCAGATGAAGGAACAAGTACACCAGAAGAAGAACTAGGCGCATAACATACAGGAGGTTTGATTATGGCTAAGAAGAAATATGAAGTATTACACAAATTCATTGATTTAGAAGATAAGAACAAAGTTTATAATGCTGGCGATACTTATCCTAAACCAGCAAACAAAAAGATAACTCATGACCGCATATTAGACCTTACTACAAGTGATAATAAACGTGGCATGGTGTTAATTAAAGAAATAGAAGAATAACTATTAACGAGGGCTTTGTGCCCTCTTTTTATTTGCAAATAAAAATTAAATTTAAAGGAGTAATTATAAATGGCTAAACGTAATTTTATTAAATTAATTCAAATCGACAAAAAAGGTAACGCAGTAACAGATACAGAAGGTAACGCAAAATTTGACACATATATCACACCTACTCAAATTCCATTCCGTAAAATCTACGATGCTGCTGATTTAATGGACGGCGCATCAGATGAAAATACTTCTGCACAAGAAAACATCGACCAAATGTTAGATATGGTGGTTGATATTTACAATAACCAATTTACTAAAGATGACTTACTAGACAGACTTCACGCACCAGATGCAGTAGAAGAATTGCAAGGGCAAATCGAATTTATCGCACAAGGACAAATGGACGAAGAAAGAAAAAAGGAACTAGCGAGAATAATTTAAAGTCACTCACTTGGTCCGAACATAAAAAGAATATGAAAAAAATCATGCTACAGATGATGAAAGATGGTGGAAAGGATATCAACGAAATACTAGATATGCCTTTCGCCTTTTTTATGGAATTAGTAGATGAAAGTAACCAAAAAAATGTTAAGAAAACAGAAAGTATGCTCGATGCATTTATGTAAGTCATCTCAAAGATTGGAGGTGGAATAATGGCAGAAAGAATAAAAGGGCTGCAAATAGATTTAAGCCTTAATGATATGGATGTTAGTAAAAAACTTTCAAACGTTAAGCGAGAGTTTAGAGCTTTAGATAGCAGTATGAAGGTATCTAATAATAACTTTAAATATGGCAATAAGTCTGCTGCAGCCTATAAAGACCGTATGAGTGAACTACAGACAGCTGTAGATGGCAGTTCTAAACACATAGACCAACTAAACAAAAGATATGATGAAGCTGTAGCTGCTGGCGGTAAATTTTCTAAAGAATCTTTGGATTTAGCAAATCAAATTAACAAAGAAACTAATGCTTTTAATATGTACAAAAGTCAGTTGAGTAGCGTCACAAAAGAATACCAACAAAACTTCTCAATGTTGGGTAAATTAAGTAATTCATTTAGTTCTATTGGTTCTGGATTGCAAGGCGTAGGACAAAAAGCACAAGACATGGGGCGTTCTCTCTCTAATAGTATTACTAAGCCTGCATTGATTGCTGGGACTGCTATGGCTGGTATCACGGCTAAACTAGGGTTTGATAGATTGGTCGGATTAGACAGCGCTAAAGCTAAGCTTGAAGGACTAGGCTATTCTACAAAAGAAGTAGGTTCAATCACTGACCAAGTAGCGAAAGCTATTGAAGGTGGAATGACTACAATGGCAGAAGGTACTGATGTTGCAGCAGGTGCTTTAGCAGCAGGGGTCAAAGAAGGAAAGGACTTAGAGAAATACATCAAGCTTGTTGGTGATGCTGCAGTTGGGAGTAATAGGCCGGTATCTGAAATGGCTATGATATTTAATCGTGTGCAAGGTCAAGGCAAACTCATGACCCAAGAATTAAACATGGTTGAAGAAGGTATGCCAGGTTTTAGTAATGCTATGGCTAAACATTTAGGCGTTTCATATGATGCATTTAGAGAAATGGTTACCAATGGTGAAGTAAGTTCAAAAGAATTCCTAACCGTAATGGATGACTTCGCAGGTGGTATGGCTAGTGCATATTCTAAATCATGGAAAGGTATGCTACAAAATACTAAAGCTTATATTGGCCAAATAGGAGAAAGTCTACTAGGCGGAGTGTTTGAACAAGCCAAAGGGTCTTTACATGAGTTTGAAAAGTTGCTTAAATCTCCTGGTGCTCAACAGTGGGCAAAAGAAACAGGTGAAAAACTGGGTAAGGCTTTCACTACAATCAGTAATGGTATCCAATCCGTTATAAAATGGTGGCAAGGATTAGATGGATCTACACAAAAAACATTAGGTGGCATAGTTAAATGGCTTGGCATTACGTTAGTAACTCTAGGTCCAGTTTTAACCATATTTGGTAAATTAGCTAGTACAATTGGTGGAATGTTCGGTGGAATGTCTAGTTTGATACAATTTTTCATAAGACATAATGCTGCAGCCAAAATATCAGCTGCATCACAAGCTATATGGAATGGAGTTACTGCTACTGCTCGTGGTATAGCGAACGGATATAGATATGCAATGGCAGCGTTAACTACTTCTCAAACAGTACAAGCGATTAAATCGAAAATTGCAGCAACAGCAATGACAATTTGGACTGGTGTTACTAAAGCAGCTGCATTAGCCACACGAGGATTAGGATTAGCAATCAGATTCATGACTGGACCAGTTGGAATAGTTATTACTGTGATTACTGCACTTGTTGGTGCTATTGTTTATCTTTGGAAAACAAATAGTACATTTAGAAATGCTGTAATAGGCGCATGGAATGCAATAAAAAACGCAGCAATTGCAGTTTTCGGGTTTATCAAGCCTTATATTATTAATATTTGGAATGCAATTAAAACTTCTACAATTGTTGTTTGGAACGCCATTAAAAACACTGCTATAACAGTGTGGAATGCCATCAAATTTGCTGTTCAGCACCCAATTCAAGCGTTAAAAAATATTTTATCTGCTTTATGGAACGGAATGAAAGCAGCAGCAATTAAAATATGGACGTTACTTAAAAATGGTGTAGTTGCAATAATTAAAGCTTATGTTAATCAAGTTAGATCTAACTTTAACTTAGTCAAACGGATTGTTGTAACTATATTTAATGCTATTAAAGCATTTGCCATTAAAGTATGGAATATTATAAAAAATGGCGTATTAAATATTGTAAGAGCTTTAAGAAGTGGTGTAACTAATACATTTAATGCACTAAAAAACGGTATATCAGCTATATTTAACGCAGTTAAGAATTTCGCTATTAAAGTCTGGAATGCTATTAAAAATGGTGTTATAAACCGAGCTAAAGGACTTTGGAATGGCGTTCGAGCTACATTTAACGCGCTTAAAAAAGGAGTAACTGCAATATTTAATGCAGTGAAAGATTTTGCTCTAAAATTATGGACTTCTGTTAAAAACGGCGTGGTAAATAGAGCTAAAGCTTTATGGTCTGGCGTGAAAAATACATGGAACGGTCTTAAAAAAGGCACTACTAACACTTTTAAAGCTGTAGGAAGTTTCATGAGTAATAAGTGGAACAGCATTAAGTCAGGCACAGTAAATAAAGCTAAAGCTACTTGGTCAGGTGTGAAAGGTGCTTGGGGTTCGCTCAAAAAAGGAACGACCAACACAATGAACGCAGTCGGCGGTTTTATGAACAAGAAATGGAAAGGTATTAAATCAGGCACAGTTGGAATAGTTACATCTTTAAAAGATAGAGTATCTAGCGTTATGACAAAAATGGGTGACGGGATAAAAACTGTTACTGGCAATATCAAAGGATTTTTCTCTGGCATGATAGGGAAAGTTGGTGACGGCCTTAACAAACTGATTAAAGGTGTTAACTGGGTCGGCAAAAAATTAAATATGCCAAAGATTCCTGATGTTAAACTCCACACTGGTACAGAACATACTACCACACAAAACGTTGTAACAAACGGTAAAATTAACCGTGACACATTTGCTACTGTGGGAGATAAAGGACGAGGAAATGGCCCTGGTGGTTTCAGACACGAAGCTATTAAATATCCTAACGGTAAAATGGCGCTTACACCTAATAGAGATACAACAGCATTCTTACCCAAAGGTTCTTCGGTTATGAATGGTGCACAAACACATTCTATGTTGAACAACATGCCTAAATTTGCTAGTGGTACACTTTCAAATAAAAAACCTAAGAAGAAAAAGAAAGGCGATAACTTCTTTGGTGATGTTGCAACTGGAGTTAAAGCAGGAGCAAAAGTAGCTACTGGTAAAGTTGTCGACGGCGGTAAAGCTGTTGTAAACAAAACGCTTGAAACAGCAGTTAAAGGTAAAAAGTGGATGGAAGATAAAATCGGCGACGTTATGGAGTGGATAGATAAGCCAGGTAAATTACTGGATAAAGTACTTGAAGGTATTGGCTTAAACTTAGACGGTTTCGGTATATCTAAAGCTGCAGAACTACCTTATGACATGATGAAAGGTATGTTTAGCAATCTTAAAAAAGCTGCAATCGATACATTTACTTCTTGGATGTCAGACGCAGCAGAAGGTGATGGAGGTTACATCGACCTTTCTAAAGGTATTAACTTCCCATTCAGTCCTAACGGTAAAGCTCCAGGATATCCATTTGCAGGCCCTCACATGGGTGTGGATATTAACTATATTTACGACAAACTATATTCTGTTCTAGCTGGTAAAGCCACGGCTCGTAAAGGTTGGAACGGTGGTTTCGGTAACATGGTTGATATTGTAAAAGGAGCTACTAAAGTTATTTACGGTCACATGAGTAAGCATGCATTTAGTGGTAGTAAGAATGTTAAACCTGGTGATTACTTAGGTGTATCTGGTAACTCAGGTAAATCTTCCGGACCTCACTTACACTTTGAAGTTCAAAAGAACGGAACACCTATTGACCCTATCAAATGGCTTAAAGCTAATGATGGCGGAGGTTCTGGTAAATGGAACGGAGATGTTAAGAAGGCACTTAAATTAGCAGGTCTACCTCAATCATCTGCATATATTAATGCTTGGAAGAAACAAATACAAACTGAATCTGGAGGAAACGCTAAGGCTATTGGTGGGACTGATGGTCTTAATGATGGTAGAGCTAAAGGTTTAGTACAAGTAAAACCAGGTACATTTAATGCTTATAAAATACCAGGTCATGGTAACATCATGAATGGTTTAGATAACTTAATTGCTGGTATGAGATATGCAAAATCTCGTTATGGTACTAAAGGTATGTTATCTGCTATCGGCAAAGGTCATGGGTATGCTACAGGCGGATTAATCAATTCATCTGGTTTATACCAATTAGCAGAAGATGGTCACCCAGAATTTGTTATACCTACTGACCCTAGTAGACAATCTGACGCTATGAAATTACTTGCTATTGCATCACAGAGGATAGAAAGTAATAAGAAAAATAAACGTCCTAATCAAATGCGCACACCTTCAACTGGTGGAAGTAACAGTAACGATAACACAGAATTATTACTACAAATGATTGCTAATCAACAAAAACAATTAGATACATTAATGCAAATCGCACGTAGTAATAAGAATATTGAAAAACAGCCAAAAGGATTTACTGAACGAGACGTGAGTAAAGCACAAGGTAAACAAGCACAAATGATGGCATACAACTTGGGAGGTGCTTTCTAATTTGAAAAAAGAAGTAAGGTTATTTAATGATAACTTTGATATTAAGTTAACCGATACACCTAATTTGTTATTCTTAGATCATATAGAAGAAGACGTGGAAGTTAACGCAAATACAACTGAAATCAATGGTACTGATGGTGTACTAATGGGGCCGACTACGTTCGGTCCTTTTAATTTGGTTTTAAACTTCTCGTTTAAAGGGTTAGATACTAAAGATTTGAAATTGTATAAACAGAAAATAAGAAATATCTTATACCAACGTGAACCATATTATGTGTGGCATAGTGATGCGCCTGGTAAGAAATACGCAGTGTATTGTGATAGCAATGATAATGATGATTTAACTAATTCATTTGCTACTTTCGAAGTCACTTTCGTTGTTTTCAAAGGTTATTCAGAATCATTAAAAGACACAAGTCAATTTAGTTTATCAAGTGGTGATTGGCAATTTGAAGCAGGTGTTTTATCAGATGATGAAATTAAATATACACACGATACAACAGCTTTTAAAATTTACAATGGTTCATCAGATACAATCAACCCATTATTAAGACATCAATTTAAATTACTAGTTAATATTGATGCACCTAAAGGATTTAAAATCAAGAACAAAACAACGAGTAAAAAATTAAAAGACGGAACTGAAACAGATGTATTCGAATATAAAAAAGGTATCAAGAAAAATCAACAACTGGTTATAAACGGCGTGCACCCTTTCATTAATAATAAACGTGTAGGTATTGATACAAATTGGCAATGGCTCACATTAGCAAAAGGATTCAATGATATAGAAATTACAGGCGAGAATATAAAAGAAGTTAAAACTCAATGGATATTCCCGTTCATATATAGGTAGGTGAAGATATTGAAAGATATGATACTAAAGAACAGAAAAGGCACTTTCGGGGAAATATTAACCGATTATGACTTTGGTTCTTGGAAACTTAGTTACGAACGTAACAATGAACGATCTATTGAGTTCACTATATATAAAACGTCTATGAATTGGGATTTATTTGAATCGTTGCTTAATGAAATGTTATTGGAATGGAAAGGACAAAACTATGTTGTGAAGTCTACTGCAATTAAATATGATGGTATGAACGTAGTGAATGAAGTCACTGCTAAACATATATTTATGGAGTTCCAAAATCATTATATCCAGAAAGACTTGGAAAATGAAGAACTAAACAACGAAGAAGATGAACAAGACAATAGCAAACCTACAATGACGTTAGAACAGTATTTAGATTTTGGCTTCAAAGGTAACAAGATTGGTTTCACTTATGAAATTGTAGGTAAATTTGACCAACGTGTAGCAGTAGATGAACTAGGTAATAAAAACGGAATGGAATTTTTAACAGAAGGTGCAGAGTTATTCAACTATATCTATTTTGCAGATAACAAAAAGATTTATATCTATGATGAAGAAAGTTTTTATAAAGCATCAAACATTCCATTGATATATAAATATAACTCTAGTGAAGTACAAGCTACGACAACGACTACAGACTTTTTTACCTATATAAAAGGTTATGGCAAAAAGAAAACTAAAGCTGAAACAAAAAATTATAATCCTATGAAACCTAAAGACTTAAACTACTCTGGTCCATTCATCAAAGACGGTACTTGGCGTACCGAAAGTGTTGGTGCTAGTTACACGAAAACATTTAATTGTAAGTGGGGTAACGAGACACTTGAATGGACATTAAAGAAAATGGCTAAAGGTGGCGTGTTAGACGTTTATTTAGATGATGAACATATAGGCAGATATGAATGTTATAGCAAAACTGCAACGTCTGAAAAGATTATCATTGCTCAACGTTTATCAAAAGGCAATCATACGTTTAAAGCAGTATTTAGAGGTGCGAAAAATGGTGTCGATTATAAGAAATCTAAACCATGTATGTATGTGGGCACAGAGAAATCAACAGTATTAAATCTAACAGCAGTGTTGAAAGGGACAGATGTTTATCATGTTACAGATGAATATTATTCACCGCATTATGATAAAGACGACCCTAAAGTTGCACCTACATTATATGATGATAACGTGCTTGATAAAACAGAGTTAAGAGAAAGACTTATTCAAGAATTGAACGACGAACCAACTGTGGAAGTTTCTACTAATTACTTAGGATCTATGGAAGATAAGTATTATTTAGGTAATGATGATATTCACGAAAACAGTAAGATACGTTTTATCCATCAACCATTAGGTTACAATCTTGATTTGAAAGTAGTGAAGTTAACGTATTCACATCCATTGGTAAATGAACCTGTTGAAGTTGATTTCAGTAACTCACCTAAAGACATTATTAAAATACAACAAAATATTAGTAGGAAAATAAAAAAATTAGACAATTTTAAAGGCGGGTCGCTTGGTGGCGCGTCTTTTTCTATGCCTAGATTAGCATCAGATTCAATAGGGAGTGTGTTAGTCGATGAATGAACCAACAGAAATTAAATACCCATACGATGAAAACGGAGAGCCTTATTTTGCTGCTGCCCACATTAAAGGTCTTTATGGACTAGATTTTTATGGTGAAGATAATTTAGTTACGATCTTTTTAGGTTTACAAAATGAAATATCGGAACTGAAAACCAAAAATGATAATCAAGGTATTTTAATAAACCAATTAAAAAAACAAATAGATGAAAACACTAAAACAATAAAGAAACTAAGTGAAAAATAGAAAGGGTGAAAAGTATTGAGATTAAAGACAGATTACCCAATTGATATAGGGCAAGAATGGCGTTATAAGACGATGTTTAATTTTAAGTCAATTGAAAACTTCCATCAGTATATAATAGATAAGTTACAACATCATAAGACAGATGAACTACACGCACATAATGCTAAACAAATAGATTATAAATTGACCAATGTTCATGATGAGTTAACTTATCAAGATGGACGTATTGAAGGCTTAGTTGTTGGTCACAATGGCAATGGTGTAGAAGAAGTTAAAGATAGCAGAACATCATTAGATGGCACAAACCATGAACTTCTTTCCAAGAGAATAAAATATGACTTAGAATCAATAAATAAATCAATTGAAGCTAATTACAATAAATTAAATTCTAAGATTGAAAGAATTAGAAATATAAATGACTTCGGAGCAGACCCTACAGGTCAAAAAGATAGTACAGAAGCCTTTAAACAAGCCTTTGGTAATGGAGGACACCACGTTCACATGACTGAAGGTTTATATATTGTTGATGGACTTAAATTACCAAGTAACACTATTTTAACTGGTGAAGGTAAAGATATAACAACTCTTAAACTTAGTGATGACTCACAAAGACATAAAATTGTTGTTACTAATAGAGATTTAGATGGTACAGCCCACAATATTTTTGTTAGTGGTTTCACTACTGATAATAATAAAGATAGATTTAAGGATGAAGGTAACTTTTCCAACGGCCATCAATTTAAATGGCCGACACCATATGAAAAAGGTTATGTTGTCGGTGGTTCGTTAGCTAGTGGTGTTAGGTTTGCAGGTGTAACAAATGGATATGCTGAGAATATTAAATCAGTAGATGCTCTGCTACATGGTTTTGATATTACTTATGCTAGTGATGCTTACTTATCAAGTGGTGATGGTGTAAGAGTAGATGAAGATCTAGAAAGTAAATTTATAAGAATAAATAACTGTGAAGCAGTGGGATTTGGTGATGATGGAATAACTACACACCATAGTAGATATTTCACGATTACAAACAATATTTCACATCATCCTAAAAACTATCATGGTAATAGTAACGGTATTGAAATAGACGATGGTTCACAATACGCTTTCTTAGAAGGCAATTACACTTACAGAAACCATGTTGGTTTAGAGATCAAAGCACACGGTACAACATCAGCACCTAGAGGCGTATTTGTTAATAGTCATCACTCTAACGAAGATACACGTTCATATGTGTTGAGACATATAGGACATCATAGAGCTGCTACAGATGTTAAAACTAAAACAGCAAATGACGTAGTGTTAAATAATTGTGTAGCAATGAATCCAACCAGAACTGATGTCTATCCAGACTGGACTACTCGAGCATTATCCATTAGCGCATATAGAAATGTAAGCGTGAATAACTTTACCGCTATTAGTAATGGAACAGCTGATGCTGGCAACCCAGCGATTGTTGTACAATTTATGGCAGAAAACATTCAATTAAACAACATCAATGTTAGTGGGTTTAAAAGTGCAAATGCTGATATAAAAATATTAGGCGGTGTGAATAGACCTAAAAAAATTACATTAAGTAATATTAACATTAGAGAATCGTCTAATAATAGAGGCATTGCAGGTGGTGCTAAGGTTTATGATATTAAAATTATTGGTGCAAACCTTATAGGTAATGGTGTAGGCAATGCCATAGAAATGTATAACCGTACAGCACACATTGTTGGTGTGACAGCAGAAGGATATACAAATGGTGCAAAAATTATTGATAAGATTTATAAAACACCTCCAACTTTCACAAGAGGTGGTTTTGTAGGTGGTGCTACTGGTTCTGGAGCAATGAGTAATCGTTCAGCAGTTATAGCATCATCAGGTAAT
>RWZD01000146.1_pt1 | contig 13130 bp, 27 predicted proteins | sample 2187771 | NCBI WGS metagenome assembly RWZD01 (sample SAMN10531866, study PRJNA481165) | viral metagenome | isolation source: viral particles purified by filtration and ultracentrifugation from about... | place: USA: Tennessee
CTGCGCGGCTCTCACATTCTTCGAGCGTATAAATATCATCGGTAACAGGCACAGCAGAGCCGTGCATCACCAGTAGTAATACAAATCCGATTGTCATGGTTATTCCCCGATGATTTTATTGGTCGGTTCTTATTACTTTTATTCCCGCAGATTCCAATATAACTTCACAGTAATCCACACCACTGTTATAGCCGTCCGTGTAATAGTCATAGGCTCTTACGTGAAGAGATAAAGGCAATTCAACAGTTAAGCTTTCGCGCGATGCCTGCCAGCTAATCCACATTAAATCCACATCCAGGTCAGCGTAATTTAATCCGTTATTCGACTTTTTTAATTTCCGATCCAGTTCTGCTGGGTCGGTATGCAATTCAATGTATTCTTCAAACTGCTGTCGTGATATATCCATCACCCCTCCTGAATCTGCTTAAATTCGATAACCCACACCCACGGGTTAGCCTGCCAGTTTTCCTTTCCGTAGATATGCCACCATGTTTGCCCGAACCATGAGCGGGAAAAATCAGGGAAGCCATATTCACGTGATACAGCATCAATAGATGGGGGGCTGGGCGGTGCGCCTTCTGCAATAGCATCGGCCTGGCTGATATCCTGCAACCGCTCAACACGAACGCTGGTTATTTCCAGCAGTATGCGAGAAGCCCAGCGTGGCATTTGTGATGATGGGCGCCACTTAATTTTTTCGTTCCAGCCCTCCTCAAGATCAGAGGGTTTATGTGTGGCCTTGTACGCAAAAGTTGACTCTGTGCATAACCCACATTGCCATGTTTCACGCACCCAAAGCCGGTCGCCAATCTTGCCAAGAGGGCAATGAAGAGGGTAAGTCTTGTCATTCCAGCATCCGGCTCCCATTGAGCGCAAAACGAATCCGCTTGACGGAACACCGTTACAATAGAATCCGGATTTTAATCCGCTGAAATTAAGGTTATAGCCTTCCTCTCTTACCTTAAAAGCGGCTGGTATCCGCGTCTGCGTTTTCCTACCATCGAGAATGGCGCGAACCATCTCTGCGTTGAAAATTATTCCGCGCTCTTTCATATTCATTCCTCTGTTATCAGCATGTAAGCCCTTATGAACTCTTCCGCGACCGGCGCGACGATGGCATTTCCGTAGGCGCGGAGTCTTCCCACCCGACCGGCAGCATCATCAGTTCTCTCGCCAAAGTCAGGTGGCAGCATTCGAGAGTTTTTATCTGCTCCCGTGACGGCCTGCCATCCATCCCAAGCATGTGCAGCCATAGCTGGCGGTATAGCGTGTCGTTTCGCATCTTCCCGTCCTTCCGGAAGAATGACTGACTCACATCCCCGCATTCCTTCCATTCCCTGGTTGTTGGCGTTGCCCACCCAGAACAATCGCTGTCTGATATGCGGCGCACCGAAGCCCGCAGCGCATAAATCGACCGCGCCGACGGTGTAGTTCGTTGCTTCCAAGTCAGTCTGAACAAGGTCGAGCCACCCGAGGCCGTCTTTGCTTGCAACCTGTTCACCAAAGATAACGCCAGGTTTGCACTCGCTGATGAGGTGGAAGAATGCAGGCCAAAGGTGCCGCTCGTCAGCAAACCCATTTCCTTTGCCTGCCGCGCTGAAAGGCTGGCACGGACAACTTCCTGTCCAGACTGGTTTATCATCCGGCCATCCTGCACGGCGCAGGGCGAGTGACCACACTCCGACACCGGCGAAGAAGTGGCATTGTGTGAATCCGCGCAAGTCATCTGGTGTGACATCTTCAATACTCCTTTCGTCCACTACACCCGGCGCTATATGACCGGCAGCAATGAGATTCCGTAACCACTGCGCAGCGAACGGATCGTTTTCGTTGTAAAAAGCAGTCATTGTTATTTCCTCAGCATCCTTGCATTACGCTTCATCCTGAAACGGTGGGTTATTAAAGCTGAAATCCTTTCCACTGATTACCGTACTCAATGCCGAGTGTGCTTAGTGCGGCATCCATTACCTCAATAAACTCTGGTATCTGTTGGTCGAATTCCTGCATCATTTTTTCGTCACGTTCTACCGGTATATGGACAATTTCCTTTCCTCCCGGCATCCGTGGGTCGTAGTTTGCGAAATGCCAGACATCCTTTCCGGTGATCCACATTGAATACTGAACCTGAGCGGTGTATTCCTTTTTCATGACCTTAATTCCGTTTAAAGCCAGGTCGATAAAGACTTCCGTTGTCTTGGGGCATTTAAGCTCAAGGCCAGCGCCGTCACTGCAAATGCCGTCCGGAGAGCAGGCCGTCCGCAGTGATTCATCCCTGAAAATTATCGGGTCTTCCGTGACCGTCAGGCCGCTGTAAAACTCGAATGTCATCCGTGCTTCGAGTTCGTAATCCTTTCCCCATTCCAGCGATCTGGCGCTAACATCCTTGCTTACGCCGGTGCAGACTTCACCGATAAGCGTATTGAAATACGTCTTTTTGGTATCGCTCCATGTCGTCCCTGAACGTGGTTTTGTGAGCACCTTCCATACCTCTGAGGCGGTAATCACCCCGAGACGCAGCGACATCCATTCTTCGCTTCCCTGCGATGTGTTTGATAAATCGATGCCGGTCTTGCTGAGAATGATGTCGTTACTGATCATTATTCGCCTGCCTTTTTCCTGAGCATGTCGATGATGGTGTTAGCCTCAAATACGGTGAGCTGTTCCGGGTGGGAGATAGGGCGGTTGAATTTTTTGCTGATGAATGCGAGGAATGTATCGCTCCATTCACCATCAACTTTAATCATCAGATCAGCGATATCCTGTAACTGATTTTCTCCGGCCGGAGTGACATCACGTTCCTGTGATTGTTCACCTTTAAAGTCGATGCCTTCGCCGGATTCTGTGTTCACATAATCGATGGCATGATCAAGCCGTTCACGGCGAGGCCAGTATTTAGCCGCCTGTTTCACGACTGTTTTCAGAATCATCTGTTCTTCATCAGTTACCCACGGACATGACTTCTGTCTCGATTTCCAAGCCTTCCAGGCTGATGAACGATCACGGATTGCATAGATATCAGCAATCGGCATTGTGTGTGTCAGGTAATCGCCGTCATCTGTTTTCACTACGACATACGCCCCGATAATATCTCCGCGCTCTTCTGCCGGTGCGAAAGCGTTGTATTCATGTCGTGGGGCTGTATCGATAGATGTGAGGTGGAATTTATCGTTTTTGCGGACAATGCTGGACTGGCACCACTTTATTGCGCCTGACTGCTGTGCAATGTGCATCAATCCCATGTAGCTGATATCGAGGCACACCTTTTTATCTCGCGGAACAAGATAAGCCAGCTTCTGTGCCGGATTCAGGCTGATGCCGATAGCGGCAATATTCATTATTGCACTGCGAACCGACACCAGATTATTTATCGCTGTGGTCGCCAAGTAATCGTTATTGGCAAATATTTGCATAGCGAACTCAGATTCCCTTTTGAATGCTATGCTTGGTTCACTGCAAACCTGCTCAAAGTCCGTTTTGAGCGGGTTTATTGTTTCATACACTTTTTGTATTGCGGTACTCATTGCTCACTTCTCCAGATGAGGTACGCATTCCGAATCCCTTCGATTAATGCATCCAGTGATTTTCCGTTTTTGATGAAGATAGGATCCATTATCTTTTCCATTTCCGGCGATAAGATATGCTCAGGCAGTCCATCCATGAACTCGTCAGCATCCATACACAGAGCATCGTTTACGGCATCCTGCCATGCTGCATGCTCCAGCCGTCGCTCTTCCTGAGCATCCTGTGCTGCGTATGCGTTCATGCTGCGTTACTCCCTGCAAGCTGTGCGATAACATCCATGTCGAACCCTGCTTTCCGTAGCGTTTCAACTGCTGATTGCTCATCCATATTCCGCAGCCAGTTACCGACTAACTCCTGTATGTCGGCATCGCTATTTCCTATAGCCTCAGAATCAAGGCCGTTGATAAATACCCGTCCGTGGGTAGTGATTACCGACTCGCCGGTTCTGCTGGAAACGCTGAAGTGGTCGCAAGTTATCTGCATACCTGCCTCCCGTAACTTTCTCTGAGTAATTCCATTGCTAACCACCAGATGTCATCGCATTTCTGGCGTATAGCTACCCGCGCCTGTGCTTGCGCCAGACGGAAAACGCTCTGATTGATAGTCATGTGATTACCTGCTGATATCCCGAGGTGGGATAGGGTTGGTTAGTAGTTCATTGAGAGGTGCGGGACTCCACCTTTAATTACCAGCTCAAGGAATTTTGTTGCGGTTTTATCGTCAAATCCTGCTGCAGTCAGTGCCTGTAAAGCTTCGCGGTTAAATTTGCGCTGATGCTCTTTGTTCGCCTGGCGCTTTAATTCTTCCTGCTTCTGGCGCTCAACCTCTGCCAGTCGTGCGCGTTCGGCTTCCTCTGCCTTGCGCCGCTCCGCTTCAACTGCAGCCAACTTTTCACGCTCAGCCTTCGCGATAGCTTCCTGCTTTTCACGTTCTGCGCGTTCCTGCGCCTCTCTGGCCTCGCGTTCTCGCTTAGCTGCCGCCTCGACTTCCTGTCGTGCTTTTAATTCCGCAGCTTCACGCTCCTGTTTGGCTTTCAGCTCCGCCGCTTCACGGTCACGCTGTGCTTTTTGCTCAGCTTCGATTCGTGCCTGCTCTGCAGCCTGACGCTTGATTTCGTTTTCATGCTCAATGCGTTTGCGTTCTTCTTCGGCTTTACGCAGGTCGTGCAGCTCATTCATCTGCAGTGCTTCTTCGTGGTCACGCTCAATTTGCTTAACCAGTTCTTCCGCTGCCACACGCGCTTTTTCTGCATCTTCCCAGTCTGTTACCGGCTGGCGGATTTCTTCGCTCAGTGCGTCGAGTTCATCCCGGCACTGCTTTCGACTGGCATCCACTTTTTTCGGCAGCTCTTTCAGCTCATCAACGACAGCCTTTCCGGCTTTGTCGATGTATGTTTTTGACTGCGTTACTTTGTAGGCCAGTGATTTGATAGCATCGCGATTCTTGGCCTTCGATAAATCAGTATCGAGTAATGCCTGCTCTGCTAATGCTTTCTCCCGGATACCAGACAGCAGTACCTGAACCTTATCCGGCGCCGTAAAAAGGTCGAGCGCTGTCGCTGGTTCGATAACGACCAGTTCGTTTACCATAATTAACTCCGTTTATTTATAGGGTGGGTTACTTCTGTGTGATTTCGGTGATCTGAAGTTCTTGAATATCGGCCTTGCCAATCAGTACACCAAACAGATACATGTGTTCTGTACAGTCGGCCTCATCCTCGGCCTCGATATCCTTTTCCCATGGTTTCCCGTTCCATTTACACGTCACTTTAAACATCGGCATGTTACTTCCTCCTATGCACTTCCCTGTGCTACGTGATGTCCGTTACGGTTCGATTACTGTGTAACCCTGCTCGGTGAGATATTTGACAATGTCATCCTCTTCAATCTCACTGAGAAGCGCATTAGCCGAATACTCTTCAACGATATCTGATACATCAATGTGTCCATCGAGAACAGCGCCATCAGCTTCAATCACAATTTTGCCGGTACTGCGCCGCGTTACCCATGAAAAACTTCTGCACTCAAATGTAATATTCATATCTGTTTCCTTTCGTTATCCCCGCTGCGGGGTGTTAGTCATACTTAACGCCGCAGAAAGGGCAGTAAGACATTTTTACGCAGTTACTGAGACGGGTAATATTTTTTGCCATCTCACCGCTTTTCTTTTTAGCCCGGTATGCGAGTTTGTAATTGAGCATTACGTAGGATTTGCCATCTTCAAGAGACAGCATTTTGTTATCCCAATCTGTTTCATAATCAATTATTTCGCCACCGGCAGGAACCTGTTGTGAAATGTGCTTTTTAATCTTCCCGCCCATTTCATTCATGCAGTTGCACATAACGTTATCCTTTCGTGATTGTGTTGTTAGTCAGTATTGGTGATTGGCCGATGGTCATGCTCTGGCCGTGATACCACCGCCCGGCATAATCGGCTTGCGGTTCATTCTCAGCTGCTTGCGTGGCGCTTCCGGCAGCTTCTTCATTTCAATCACCACCTGAGCCAGCGTTTCGAAATGGCATTCAGGCTTGATGATTGAATCAAAAATTTCCTCCACTGAGCGGCTTTTAGGCTTCGCTGCATACTCCTCACGCTTTCTGTCCCAAAACGCCATTTGCTTTGCTAACCGGCGGTTCTTCGCGTTGTCTTTCTTTGGAATAACAGTAATTGTTGCCATATTGCCTCCTGAGTAATTTTTGGTGATTGGTGGCAGGTACTGATCTCCTGCTTGTCTATGCGCCATGCTAGTTGACACCGGAGTTTCACCGGGGCGAAGGTTTCGCATGTCGTTTATTGGGTCGGTGCTGGCTTGCAACGCGCTTACTCAACCGACTACAGCCAGCGATATCTACCACCCATCAGGTCTTACACTTGCCGGTCAGCACCCGGCATTCACCAATCCCAAAAACCACTCAGTGGTGATCTGACACTTATTCAGATCAGGTTCCCGATTGTAAAAGAGCTAAGTCCGTTTTATCTTTGGCTCCGTGCCGTTGATGGGTTTAAATTTAAGACATCTTAAATCATCTGTCAATAATATTTTTAGATAACTTAAATTAATTATTTTAAGATAGCTAAAGATTGGGGTTTATATGGATGTGTATGCGGCGGGGGAGTAGAAAAAGAAAAGCCCTCATGTGAGGGCTTGTTTTATGGGAGTCTTTTTATTTTTGCGTCGACCACTACGCCTATGATCTGACAGTTACCGTTAATGGGGATCATCCTGTACTGCGGATTCAGAGGTTTTAGATATCTTGCCCCAGCATCTGTGATGTACTGTTTGAATGTTGCTTCATTATCGAGCTTTGCAACAACAAGCTTCCCGTTAACCGGCTCAACTTCAGGGTCTACCAAAATTATCATTCCTTCCGGAATACTTAGCCCGGATGGCGATGTCATTGAATCACCAACAACATCAAGCCAGAAAGAATCCTCAGAACAGCTGACTGTCGTTTCATGCCAGTCATCTATGGATTTTTTGTGATATGGCTCCAATGCCTCACTCCAATTACCCGCACTCACCCAGCTGATCAAAGGGTATTCGCCGCGAGAGTGGTGGAATTTAGAAAAAGAAACGTTTACTTCAGCGGAGTCTTTACCCTTCAGAAGATGCTCCGCAGTACAGCCTAGCGCATTAGCAACTGAAAGCAAATTAGCACCGTCTGGTGCTGTTGTGCCGCTCTCCCACTGAGAAATGGATGCATGTGATACACCGACTTTTTTAGCCAGTGCAGCCTGAGTGAGCTTGAGCTCTTTTCTTCGCAATTTAATGCGGTCGCCAATGTTGAGTATATTCATGATTAAGTAATCTTAAATCCTCTTGACTTAAGAGTCTTAAAATATATAATTTAAGATGTCTTAAAAGGAGGTTGTAACCATGCGCAAAGATGACGCAGTTAAATATTTTGGCTCCCAGCGCGCTATCGCTGAGAAGCTGGAGTTAACAGATGCGGCCGTATCTCAGTGGAAAGAAGTAATTCCAGAAAGAGCCGCACTGAAGTTAAGCCGTATCACTAAAGGGAAGCTGGCATACAACCCTGACCTTTACGTGAAAACCGCATAGAAAAATCACCGCTCTTTACACAATTTAGCCCGTTCCGGATATGTGCTGGAACATTTTTCAACACAGCAACACCTCACAGGAAGTGAGCGAATAACTGTATCTCAATAAGGACATTATGAATTATGGAAAATGCAAATTACAGCAAGAAAGTAATGGAAACCGAAGCAGAAATCATGAACCGGATTTTGTACATGGGGAAGAGCAATTTTGCCCGCAAAGCTGGCTGGCATGAATCGAAAGTGAGTCGGTTAAACGTCAAGGATATCGCAGTAGTCTTTTCCATTTTGGATAAAGCATTCAGCAATAGTTTTATTCAGGAAGTGGCAAAGCAAGCAGTGGCAAGTGTCATGGAAAAAGAAAACGCCCCGGCTGTTGGAGCAGCAGAGGCGCATTAAGAAAAGCACTTAACAATCACACTGTATCAATAACCAGTAATTTAGGAAAGGGGAATATACGGTTTCCCCTTTTTTGATGCAGATAACGACGGAGTAATTATACATGAAAGTAATTACGAAACAAAGATATGGAGGTCGCTATGACTCTTGATGAACTGACATTCCATAAGCAGATAATTGAACATGCAACCATGCCCGAGGGGTTTCGTTTATCTGGATGGGTGTACGTTCTGAGCAATGAGTTTATGCCGGGGATTTACAAGGTCGGCATGACCACTATCTCGCCAGAGATAAGAGCCAAAGAGCTATCTTCTGCTACCGGTGTTCCGGCGAAATTTAAAATCGAAGAAAGCTATTACTCAACTGACCCACTTGGTGATGAAAAACTGATTCACCAACATCTTGCTGATTGCAGGGTGAATGAAAGTAGAGAATTTTTCAGCGGAGATCTGGAAAGGATTCTGTCTGTTTGCAATGACATAACTGAATTTAGTACTTCTGCACCGGTGGAAGAGATCGCAGACCATTACGACATCATCAGCACTGAGAAGCTTGGAAAACTAAATATCGGAGACCTCTTTGATTCTCTTGGCATTCAGGTCTTTGGTTGTCGGTTGGCTGCGGCAGAGAGGCTAATCAGGATTGCTCATCAGTTTTTAATTGAAAGCAACAGAAAAAGCAGCCGGTCTCTTTTTTTACAGGATGGAACGGCTTACGTCATCAGAAGCCAGGTAGATCAGATGTATGAAAAATACCTTGAAGAAACCAACGGGAAAGGCAGGCCAGTGGAGCCAGCTACCGAGGACACAGGAGTACCATTTTAATGGCCAGAGCAAGAAATATTAAGCCCGGGTTTTTCACTAATGATGACCTAGCTGAGTGTGACCCTTATGCCCGTATTCTGTTTGTCGGGTTATGGACAATCGCAGATCGTGAAGGGCGCATGGAAGACAAGCCACGCAAGATTAAGGCAATGGTTCTTCCTTACGATGATGTTGACTGTGACAAATTACTGGCGCAGCTGCATGGTAAAAACTTCATCACCCGGTATTCAGTGGACGGAAATGATTTTATCCAGGTGAATAACTGGAAGAAGCATCAGAACCCTCATGTTAAAGAAGCGGCCAGTGAAATACCTGAACAGTTATCGCAAGATACTGATAATAAAGGAGCACCAGAAAAGCACAGTACTTGTATGGTGCAAGAACAGGAAGAGCATACAACAATCCCGGCTGATTCCCTTAACCTGATTCCTGATTCCCTTAACCCTATAAACACCCAAGCCGAAAAACCGGCTTGTCCTGACGAGCAAAAAAATAACCTGGCAAGTATTCACCAAATGTCGAGCAAGTATGCATTCGAGGGAGAAGTGATCCGCCTGAACCACAAAGACTTCGCTGAGTGGAGCGGGCTGTATTCGAATATCGACCTTGAGCATGAGCTGAAACGGCTGGACATGGAATTTCGGTCTGAAAAGCCAAAAAACTGGTTTATCACCGCAAGCCAGAAACTCAACTACCAGAACAAAAACTCAGTGCCTGCCCGTCGCCGTGTTGGTGATCGCATTGTGCAGCCATCGAGAGCGAGTGAGTTCATACCGGAGGACTTCTGATGGCAACAGCAGCACAGACTCTGGCGCGGTTTAACCGCATGAAGCCGGAGCACATCAAGCCAAAATTCACGAATGCTGCTGAGCTGATGGCGTGGCAGCGGGAGCAGGGCGCTATCGATGCTAAACGGATCGCCGATGAAAACCGCGTTACCCGTCTCAATAAAATCATGGGGCGTTCCGGTATCAGCCCATTACACCAGGAATGCGCGTTCGAGAACTATCTGGCGACAACGCCGGAACAACAGCGGGCGCTCAGTAAATCACAGCAGTATGCAACTGAGTTTGGTAAATCATTTGGCGGATTTATTTTCAGCGGTAATCCCGGCACCGGTAAAAACCATCTGGCAGCAGCCATCGGCAACCAGATAATCCGGAACGGGAAAAGCATTCTGATTGCCACTCTGCCAGACCTGATGATGCGTGTCCGTGAGACATACCAGAAGGGCGCGAAAACTACGGAGTCGCAGCTGATCAACGACCTGTGCGAAGTGGATTTACTGGTGCTGGATGATGTCGGTGTGCAGCGCAATAACCTGAACGAAGAGCTGATTATCTTCCAGGTGGTAGACCGTCGGTTATCGAATAAAAAACCGGTAGGCGTGCTGACCAATCTCAATTTCGACGAGCTGGCGAAGGCGTTGGGTGATCGGGTTATTGACCGCCTGAGAATGGGATCGCCGACCGTTATCAATTTCACATGGGAAAGTTTCCGCAGGCAGGTTAAGTAGCGGCATAACCCAAGACAGAAGGACTTTTGATATGAGCGGATACGCTTTGCTTCAGGAATGTTATTTCACTGATGCAGACAAACACGCCTGGATGGATGCCATGAGTTATTTACTGGAAAACTACAGCGAGTTTCCGGCAGATATGGATGTGGATATTCAGCGGAAGGCGGAGTTTAAAAACTTCCGGTTCGTGAAGTCACCCGAGGGCACGATTCTGTTTGCAAACTGCATGGTGCCGGGCATTACGGCAGATGATTTTAATCAGTTCAGAGCGATTAACTGAGGACTTTTGATTATGGAACCAACGGATTTTGAAAAGTGGTGTGCTGGGGAAATGGGACACACAGTCGAGTACATCATGAGCAGACGGAGAAAAGACTTTTTCGGCACCACTGGGTATAAGTTGAGCGAGATTGAAGTCAGATACCGTGCATGGAATGCCGGAGTTCGCAGCAGACTGCCGTACCAGACACCGCCAAAAGGAGATGACGATGGAATGGATTAAGTGCTTGGAAAGAATGCCTGCTACAAGCCAGAAGATAATTATTCCTTATCGCGGGTCATCCACGATGGCCTATTTCCGCAATGGCAAAGTATTCCATGTTTATTTAAACAGAAAGCGACTCAATCCAAGCGATGTGAAATTCTGGATGCCGCTGCCACAACCACCGGAGGAGTGATGTACAAAATAACTGCAACGATACACAAGCCAGGCGGATTGCCGGTGAGTTGGTTCCGCCGGTCACCGAAGAAACTCAGCAAACGTGAATGTGAAAGCATGATTTACCGCAGTAAAGAAGCTGGCCGGTCATTCGGTGACAAAGTTGTCCTGACTGATTTTAAGTGTGAGAAGGAGTAGGGGATGGATGAAATTATCAACTATGCAGCTAATGGTCTGATGGCAATCGGCTATGTCTGGATAATCGCAAAATCGTCAGCGTGGTTTTTTGGGGAAGTGCTATTCAGGAAGGCATTCAAGCGCAAGGAAAAAGACCGTAAGCAGGCAGCGATAAACGAACTATATGATGCCTATGAGCTTGGCGACATGAATCCTGGCGATGATCTAAAGATTACAACAAAAGGCGGCTTGGTCGTTTTCATGTATCGCAGGCCGGAGGAATAGGGGGCTAAATGGAAGCAGAATTTCTCTTCCACGAAACAACCAAAAATGCAGCCTGGCAACACCTCAAAGAAGCACTCGCAACAAACAAACCCCACCGAGTAATCATCAAGCCCTGGAAATCTACCCGCTCACTGCCACAAAACCGCCTCTTTCATCAGTGGTGCGGTGAGATAAGCAAGTATCTGTGTGACAACGGCTCTAAATTCACGCCTGAGACAGTCAAGGAAATGCTTAAGCATACATTCCTGGGCTACGAGGTCACTGAAATGATAGACGCCACCACGCAGCATACAGAGCGCGTAAGGACTATGAGAAAAACATCAAAGTTAGACACCGGGGAAATGTTCCACTTCATGGGGCAGGTTGAGCGCTGGGCTACAGGCATCGGTTGTTTTGTGACGATACCCGAGAATTCGGAATACATGAAACTCAAAAGGGAGCAGGACGCATGACAAGACAATACCTTCACACCAATGAGCAGAAGCAGGATATGTGCCTGAAAATAATCCGGTCACTTCGCCACCTTGACACCTTCACGGTCAAGATGGTTTCGCAGGCTACCGGCCTCGGCAGCATGATAGACGCTAAATTTGTCCGGCTGTTGCAGGATATCGGCAGTGTCCACGCCGTGCGCAGGAAAGGTAGTCAGGTTTATTACGCTTTTGACGATCGTGCAGCATCCAAAGTCAGGGCACATTTCAGCAGCCTGGCAGAAAAGCCGACCCCGGTAGCTAAGGCAAGGATGACGGTGGTCAAGGAGAGAGCGTCACGTCCAAAATCCAGAACCCGTCCGTTTGAGCCAGGGTTCGGGTGGTCGTTCATCAATGAAATTGACGCAATGCTGCGGGAGGTTCGGGCGTGAAGACCAAGCAAACCAAAATGGAGTTAATCCATTACGAAAAAAATGAAGATAAAAAGTCAAAAAAGTACATGGTGAGCCATAACAACGGAAAAACAAAGCTGGAGATGGAACTGACCGTTACCTGTGATTTGTCATATTTTTGCGGCGGCGTCGAAGTTGAAATGGCTATGGATGATTTTCCGTATTTCGATAATGAAACTGATGCGGTATTGAAGTATGCCGACTGGCTTGAGCGACTTGGAATAGCACTGCGACGGGAAGCGAAAAGGGCAATTAAGCGAGGCGTGTCATGACATGTGCAATATGCAGTAAAGAACTTACCGACGATGAAGTTTATGTCTGCGACCAGTGCGCCGGCGAATGTCCGCATCTGGAAGTAGTCGAGAAGATAAAAGGAGATGGTGATGCCGAGAAGAAGGAGTAAGTACATGCATAAACACAAATATCCGAAAGGTGAAAATAATACCGGCGGATCGCATAAACGGGGCGGCATTGAACAGGCGACACGATATATCCCGTTCGTATTGTGCTGGGTGTTGTTCGTTCTGGCTATCGGCATCAGTTTATCGTGAGGTGAAATGTGGCAAAGCAATCACGGCGAAAATGCCTGATATGCCGGGCATGGTTTCACCCGAAATTCAGTAACGAATGGTGGTGCTGCCCGGAACACGGTGCTGAGTTGGCAATAAAGCGACGAAGCAGGGAAAGGGAAAAGGCCGAGGCTAAACTAAAAAAGGAGCAGCAGCAGAAAAAACGTGAAGAAAAAGACAAACTCAAAATCCGCAAGTTAGCAGTAAAACCCCTCTCATATTTCGCAAAACAAGC
>RWZD01000147.1_pt1 | contig 13092 bp, 2 predicted proteins | sample 2187771 | NCBI WGS metagenome assembly RWZD01 (sample SAMN10531866, study PRJNA481165) | viral metagenome | isolation source: viral particles purified by filtration and ultracentrifugation from about... | place: USA: Tennessee
AAATGTGTAATAAAGATCTTGTCAATTTTTGGCGTTTTAAATGGGCTATTTAAAATACGGTGTTGTGTGCCTTCCCCGCAATCAAATAACCAATAGCTTTTTCGAATACCGACCAAATTTAATATCATACTGGTGACATTACGCTCTTTCGTTGGCACACCAGCACTGGTTCCTAAAAATGTAAGCTCCATACTACCCTCATCTAATCCATTGTTTTTATTATAGTAAGATTTTTTCCAATGACAATTTTATTGATTTTACCCAGTCACTTATTCGATATTTTTCAATTATCAATAAACGCGGTCATTCCAAATAATTCCAATATAAAAACCGCTTTTCCATATTATTCCAAGTAATTCCCAAGCGTTTTTCTCAATACTTGTTCCAAAATAACGGAAATGAATATCCAATCTAGGAATGTATTTAATGAATTGCCCTAAAGACAAACGCTCTCATCCTTTAGCCTTATTTATGGCAGCTTGGTCATTGACCATTATGCCAATGTTGCCTAGCTATGCAAAAATGCTCGAACCGAAAGAATTACCGCTTTTAGGCAGCACAGTAGAAAACCCTGAAAATAGCACCATGGAACGTGACTTAGCACAATACAGTAAAACAACTGCAACACTGCTATCTCAACAAAAAAATAGCAATGATATCGCTGAGATGGCACAAAGTTACGCGTTTAACCAAGCCGCTAATGTTGCAATAGACGAAATTACCCGTTGGTTATCAAAAGCCGGTAATGTCAAATTAAGCCTAAATGTTGATAAAAAATTATCCCTTAAAAGTAGCCAATTTGACTGGCTGATCCCTTGGTATGAACAGGCTGATATGCTGTTATTTACCCAACATAGCATTCATAATACCGATGGAAGGTTACAAAGCAATAATGGTATTGGGTTACGCCAGTTCAACGACCGCAACACAGTTGGTATCAATGCTTTCTTTGACCATGACCTTTCCCATTATCATTCCCGTTTAGGCATCGGTGCCGAATATTGGCAAGATTATTTAAAACTCACGGCGAATAGCTATTTACCTGTTTCTGGATGGCGTAGCACATCGGCATTATCTCAAGCCTATAATGCACGCCCTGCCCGCGGTTGGGATGTACAAGCAGAGGGGTGGTTACCTGCTTACCCTCACCTCGGCGGTCATCTTAAATTTGAACAATATTTCGGTCAGGATGTTGCTCTTATGGGGAAAAATAAACGCCAAAAAGACCCAACAGCAGCCTCAGTTGGTGTCAATTGGACCCCAATTCCCCTAGTCACCTTGAGTACTCAGCATAAAGTCAGTAGTGGATTACATGATACCAGTGCCAAAATGCAGTTTACTTGGGCATTTGATAAAGCATTCGCTGAGCAAATGGACCCATCGAAAGTAGGCGACTCCCGTCGAGTGTCTAGTAACCGCCACGATTTCGTTAATCGAAATAACAATATTGTTCTAGATTACCAAAAGAAAACCGTTATTCAGTTAAAGCTCCCAGAAAAAATACAAGGTGAAGCAGGCCAAGAATTACAACTTGTACAATCAGTTACAACTCAATACCCCCTTAAAAAAATTGTCTGGAACTCCCCTGAATTATTCGCTGCTGGGGGTGTTATTAGTTCATCAGGTCAAAATGCTAGGTTAAAATTGCCAGCATATAAAATGGCCTCAACCCCTTCAGAAAGTAAAAAATTGAACCGTTATCATTTAAGTGCCGTTGCTTATGATATTAATGGGAATACATCATCAACAAGTGAAACACTGATTGAAGTCACGGATACCATCGCCACAGCAACCAGCCCAGCACAAATACAGGGTATTAATATCAGTAAAACAGCATCATTGGCGGATGGCAAAGAAGCCAATATAGTTTCCGTTTATATTACCGATGCTAAAGGTAACCCTATCGCAGGGAAAACCGTCAATTTTAGCGCCACGCTAGGTAAAATTGACGCTCATGGTGTGACAAACCAACAGGGAATGATTGACATGCCCCTGACCAGTATGATGAGTGGTATCAGCGAAGTTACCGCATCTGTCGATGGTCATACTGAAACCGTTGCCGTCTATTTTATCAGCGGTCATTTAAACAAAATTAAAATTCTTAACACCAGTACAACCTATGCTGGCGCAGAGACGACCATTTCACTCAGACTCATTGATGAAAATGACAACCCTATTTCTGGTGCCGATGGGGTCATTATGATCAATATGGGTAATAAACAAATCCCAGTAGAAATCGAAGAAAACTCCGCCAACCTAGGTGAATATAGTGGAATACTTGCAGGGCAAATGGAAGGTGATTACACCATAACTGCTTCTTTACAGGGAAAAACGTCACCAGAGTACACTTTAACTGTAAGCTCACCACTCACCGTCGATGCGATCAACCCTGACGGCAGCGGCCCTCAAGGTCAGTTAGGTGTTGTTGCGCATGTAGAAATCACCACAAGAGCAACCAGTAATTTGAACGTCGGTGATGATTTACTACTTACCGTTACCCTCAGTGATGCATTTGGTAATACACTTGAAGGTATAGACCCTCGTAATATCGACCTTGGAAACCATAACGCTAATCTTGTCGGTTGGTATGAAGAGCGCGATGGGGATTATTCTACCTACTTAACATTAACAGCAGCCGGTAACCTTGATATTGCAGCCTCAATCAATGGCCACTCAACACAAACAACGGTCTCAGTAAGCCAAGTAACACCTTAAACACCCTATTTCCCCCCGTATATAGGGGGGAATGAAAAAACCTTACCAATCAATTGGTAACCATACCATTCCAAACTTTTCCACTACGCTAACTTAATTTCCGTTTAAGTCCAATAAATTCACAAGCATATACACCACTCCCCCCTGACAATAGCAACGTTAATATTGATATCAGGAATAAGTTCGATGGCTCCCCTTTCGTCAAAATTGAAACCAACGTTCTCGAATCGCTTGGCGCTCGCCGCTGCCATTGGGTCTATCGCCATTATGCCGGCCATACCCAGTTACGCCCAAATACTCAGTACGGACAACTTACCTACATTGGGATTGGGTAGCGATGCCTTTCAATTTGACCCACTTCCCTCCTCTGATGGTACTGAACGCTTTCTGGCTAAATATGGGCAGAATGCGGCAAACTTGACCTCTGAGGAAAACAAGACAAAAAACCTCTCGGAAATGGCACAGGACTATGCTCGTCAAAAAGCAGCTGATGTTGCCACCGATGAAATATCTCACTGGCTGTCAAAAGCTGGTAATGCTAGGCTCAATATTAACCTTGATAAACAACTGTCGATTAAAAATACCCAATTGGACTGGTTGATACCTTGGTATGACCAACCCGATTTGTTACTGTTTTCCCAACACAGAATTCACCGAACTGATGGCAGGCTGCAAACTAATCACGGTATAGGGTTACGCCACTTTAACCAAAATAGCATGATGGGTCTGAATACCTTTTTTGACCATGATTTATCCTATCATCATTCCCGCTTAGGATTTGGCCTAGAATACGCACAGGATTACGCCAAAATCAGCGCTAATAGCTACTTAAGGCTATCTTCTTGGCGCAGCACATCAGAATTAAAAGATGATTATGATGCGCGCCCTGCCAATGGGTGGGATATTCAAGTCGAAGGGTGGCTTCCTACTTATTCAAACTTAGGCGCTAACTTAAAACTAGAGCAATATTACGGTGATGACGTCGCTTTATTTGGTAAAAATAAACGTCAGAAAAACCCTATGGCCACCACTGTTGGTGTGCATTGGACCCCTTTCCCATTGCTGGGTATTAATGCAGAGCATAAAATAGGAAATGGCAATACCAACGAAACTCGTGTAAACCTCGGTTTAACCTGGCTATTAGGCAAAAATCTAGCGCAGCACCTTGACGCTTCAGCAGTCGATGCAACTCACCGTATTTCCAGTAACCGTCATGATTTTGTTAATCGCAACAATAATATTATTTTGGAATATCAAAATAAAAACTTAATTTTGCTGTCATTACCTCAGGTTATTCAAGGCGTGACCGGCGAAGAAGTGTCTATTATTCGCAACTTAATCTCAGAGTATCCTCTCGAAAAAATTATTGTTGAAGCCCCTGAGTTGGTAGCGGCAGGTGGTAGCATTACGCTAAATGGTCTCAAGAGTTCAGTGAAGTTGCCCTCTTACAAAATAGCGGAAAATGACGTTAAAAACCAACAACTCAACCGATATCGCCTAACAGTAACCGCTTATGACATTAAGGGGAACATGTCACCACAAGCTGAAACCTTAGTTGAAGTGTCCAATACTGGCTTGCTCGCTATCATCCATAAAAATGGTACAAAAAAGAGTAATGTTATAGCAAATGGTCGAGACCCAAATGTATTCACTGTAGTTATTAAGGATGCGCTTGGACATACCGTCCCAAATGCAAAAGTGAATTTTACCCTACCCGCTGGGCTTACCTCGTTCAATCAAAAAAATACAAGTTATTATTCGTTATTTAACCATTTTATGTGGAAAGCACAGGTCGCAAAATCCGCTTCAGAACAAGAGTTCGCCATTATCGCTAATAGCAAAGGAGAAGCTTCTATTCAATTTACAGCTTCGGTATCAGGGAGCTACGCCTTAAAAGCCAGTACGCAATATGGTGCAGAAATTAACGAACAGTTTAACTTTAAACCCGATATTGATCAGTCGTTTATCGGCAGTATAGAGATTATGCAAAACAATGCGTTGGCAGATGGGAACAGTAAAAATAAAATTAAATTTCATATTGTGAATAATAGCCGACAAAGTATCGCAGGTGCACAAGTGCATTTTAGTGGTAAAAATGTCGCTATTTCACCGACGATACCTACCGATGAGCAGGGAAATACCGAATTAGAAATCAGTAGCTTAACTGCTGGAACAACAGAAATCATTGCCACTCTTAATGGTGATAGCAGGGTCATACCGGTTAACTTTATAGACAAAAATGCCACGTATCACAGTCAAGAAAACCGTATCGTTTATAAGGGGGCCTTATTTAGGCAGCCCACTCATAAACCTGCCCCCCAAACAGACTCATTGTGGCATTTATTCGGTCAATTATTTTAATTATATGGATACCCCTCACTTGAGACCACGCCATAAAATAAAAATAGTGGTTTAACTCTTAGCTCATTATTACCCCTTAAATGGGGCTTTTTTTTATTTTTTAGTAACGAACTGATGACGGCCACAAACCGCGACTAAATTTAATATTATTCCAATAAGAATAGCGTTTATACCATCTATTGATTAATTTGAAATGCATAATTTCCAACCCATTATTTCACCCTTTAGATAACTGATTTTGTTCAGGTAAGATTAATTCTCAAGCAACATAAATAGCATTTACTCGCGTTATAAACGGTCGCTTTTTATTAGCAATAAAAGCCACTCATCCCCCATTTTTTCGCCTTGCAAATTCCGCTTCTGTTTAAGTCAAACTAATTCACAAGCTCTTACCTTTATAAGCATTCCACAATAGCAAAGTTAAAATTAAAACTAGGAATGAATTAAATGAGCCCCACTACATCAACAGCAAAGCCAACATTGAGACACAGACTCTCAAATGGTTTTGTGATATTTACTGCTATTTGGTCTTCGGCTGTTATGCCTGTTATGCCAAGCTACGCAAAAATGTTAAGCCCTGATGAATTGCCAACACTAGGTGGTGATTCACTCCCTCTTGATGACAATAAAACCGAACAGCTTATTGCTGAGTATAGCCAAAGTGCCGCTCGTTTTATTTCGGATAAGAAAAAAGCTGCAGACCTCGCTGAGCTAGCACAGGATTACACGCGTAATAAAGTTACCAACGCAGCAACAAATGAAATCAACCATTGGTTATCCCAAACGGGGAACGCCAAATTTAGTGTTGACGTAGATAAAAAATTAAAAATTAAAAATACCCAGTTAGATTGGTTAATCCCTTGGTATGACCAACCTGATTTATTACTGTTTACCCAACATAACGTTCATCGTACTGATGGCCGCTTACAAACCAATAATGGTGTTGGCGTCCGTCACTTTACCCCGGATAGTATGGTAGGCACGAATGCCTTTTTTGACCATGACTTATCTCGTTATCACTCTCGTGTCGGTTTTGGGGTTGAATACGCACAAGATTTCTTAAAATTGAGTGCCAATACTTACCTGCGTACCTCGTCATGGCGGGGGGCGTCTGAATTAAAAAATGACTACAATGCTCGCCCAGCTAACGGTTGGGATTTGCAAGCTGAGGGCTTTTTACCATCATATCCGCACCTTGGTGGAAACCTGAAGTTTGAGCAATATTTTGGGGATGATGTTGCTTTATTTGGCAAAGATAAGCGCCAAAAAAACCCACTGGCAACCACAATTGGTATGAGTTGGACCCCTTTCTCACTGGTAACCTTAAGCGCAGAACAGAAAATAAGTGGAGGATTGAGTGAAACCAATGCCAAAATGGAATTCACTTGGACATTGGGTAAAAGCTTAGCTGAACACCTTGACCCGACTAAAGTCGTTGAGTCGCGCCGTCTATTAGGTAGCCGATATGATTTCGTTAACCGTAATAATAATATCGTATTGGAATATCAAAAGAAAACCTTGATATCGCTTTCTCTTCCTGACATGGTCCAAGGAAAAACAGGAGATATACTCCCTATCATCAATTCCCTTAGTACCAAGTACCCTTTAAAAGACATCACAGTCCAAGCCCCGGAGTTTTTAGCTGCTGGCGGAGAGATCTTACTTGATGGTGCAAAAACAAAAGTTAAATTGCCCACCTACAAAGTGGCAATGACCAAAGAAGAAAGCAAGAAAAATAACCGCTATCGATTCACAATAACCGCATCTGACCACAATGGAAATCACTCTCCACAAGGAACGACATGGGTTGAAGTTACCGACTACGGCGTATTATCAATTAACCCAAACGAGGTCATCAAACAAGGTAACGCGATAGCTAATGGCCAAGATATCAATACATTAACCATAATTGCCCGGGATGCTTTAGGAAATATCGCACCGGACTCCGTCGTGACCTTCACCTTGCCTGCTGAGCTCAAACTGGCTACGCCAAAAGCCACCTCGTCACAAATGGCTTTTTCTAATCTATTTAAAAAAATGCAGGCGGCAAAATCAACCACCCAAAGCAAATATCGCGTTATCACCAATATGAAAGGAGAAGCATCGATTCAATTTACCTCTCTCGTCACAGGTAAGCACCGAATTCAAGCGACTGCAAACGGCGGCGTACCGGTTGAAGCGGCTTTTTCCTTTATTGCAGATACCCGCCAAGCGCATATTAATCATTTTAATATCCTCAGTGATAATGCGGTTGCAGATGGAAAATCTACAAATAAAATTCAATTCCATATCACTGATAACCATGCACACCCAATTCAGGGTGCCATGCTGCAACTTGATGCTGAAAATGCCAATGCCACACAGCTAAGCCCAACCGATGAGCAGGGTAACACTGATGTTGAAGTGGACAGCAAAATAGCGGGAACAACTAAACTGTCCGCAACACTCAATGAACAACGCGTTGAAGTAAAAGTGAATTTTGTATTTGGTCAGCTAGCCAATGTCTCCATTTTAGACCTTGAGAAAACAGCCGCGGGTACAGATAGTATCATCATGATTTCTTTAACTGACCAATATAACAACCCAATTTCTGGGGCTGATGGTAGCGTAATAGCCAACATCGATGGTCAACCAACCCCCATTACAATAAGTGAAACTTTTGCAGGTAGTGGCGTTTATATCGGCACATTACCGGGACAACAAAGCGGTACACCAAACGTAACGGTGACTATTGGTACACACACATCTTCCCCAGAAGTTCTAATCGTTGAGTCTCCGAAGCCAATTACTCCTCTCACGCCAGATGGGACAGGAAAAAAAGGGGAAAAAGGTGTTGTTGATAATATAACTATAACGCCTAGTTCTCCCTACTCTTTGCAATCTGGGGATACGCTTGATGTTACCGTCACCATTAAAGATGCCTTTGGTAACGGCTTAACAGATTTAAACAGCAATAATATCAATATTGGCAAATACCAAGGCGATACATTGAAATGGATTGATAACGGTGATGGTTCATACACCACCTCTTTACCATTAACCGAAGTCGGTACCAATGATTTAACTGTTTCTGTTAATGGAACAATGAGCCCAGCCACTAAAGTCGAAGTGGGCAACGCCACAGGCACTAAAAATGTCGATAACGTGAAAGTCACCAACATCAGTAAACCCGCAGCAGGTGAAAATGGTACCGTTACTTTCCAGTTAAGTGATAAACACAACAACCCCATAGTCGGCGAAAAAGAAATTACCGTTAATATTGATGGTCAGCCACACACTTTGCCAGTAACAGAAACCTCCCCAGGTACTTATGAAGCTATTATTCAGGGGCAAATTGCAGGCAACCATTATATTTCAGTGGTCGTTAACGGGAAAGAGTCCCCCAAAGAATTGCTAATTGTTGATAAGCCACAACCTATCAAGCCTAAAGACCCGAGTGGTATAGGGCAAAAAGGTGAGCAAGGCGTCGTCGATAATATCGCCATCACCACAGGTGATACCAGCCATCTACAATCTGGCGATAAGCTCGAAATCACCGTAACCATCACAGATGCCTTTAACAATGGTTTGTCAGGGCTAGACACTAATAATATCAACATTGGTAAACACAAAGGCGATACGTTGAAATGGGTCGATAACCAAGATGGCTCATACTCTACCAATATTGAATTAACAGAAATTGGCAATAATGACCTCACTGTTTCTATTAATGGCTCTACCAGCCCACAGAAACAAACCCAAGTTAGCCATGCCAAAGGAAAAGACAAAGTTAGCAAAATCGTCATTACCAATCCCCCTACCCCAGCAGCGGGCGCGCAAAGCACACTGACTGTCAAATTAACCGACAAAAATGGTAACCCTGTGGTTGGTGAACAGGAAATGGTGATTAAAATTGATGGCAAACCCTACACTTTACCTGCAAAAGAAGGAAAACCGGGTATTTATGAGGTCACATTGCCAGCGCTACAAGCAGGCAAACATGATATTCATGTTAGTTTGAATGGCACCACATCAATTAAAGAAAAGTTGCTGGTTGAGCAGCCAAAATCAATTTCCCCGAACAACCCAAACGGAACGGGCCAACTAGGCGAGAAAGGTGTTATTGACAAAGTGGCTATCACGGTTGATCACACTCACCGTTTTGAATCCGGTAATCCTCTTGATGTCACCGTAACGGTGTCAGATGCCTTTGGTAACGGTTTAGCTGGTTTAAATACCGATAATATCGATGTCGGTAAACACAAAGGGAATACCTTAAAATGGGGAGACAATGGCGATGGCTCTTATACCACTACCTTGACCTTAACCGAGGTTGGCAGCAATGATTTAACCGCCTCAGTCAATGGTACCCGCAGCCCACTCACAGAAGTACAGGTTAATAACGCCACAGGGGCGTCCCATGTCGACCAGGTGAAAATCACCAAAACAGAAAAACCAGCGGCAGGCTCAAATAGTATTGTGACTATCGAGTTAACCGATAAACATGGCAACCTAGTGGCCGGTGAAAAAGAAATAACTATCAATATTGATGGTCAAGCCCATAAACTGCCAGCGAGAGAAAGGAAACCGGGTATTTATGAGGTCACGCTACCAGCACTGCAAGCGGGTAATCATAGCATTAGCGCGAATGTGAATAGTAAGGTCTCAACTGAAAATACAATCGTGGTCGCGAAACCAACACCAATAAAATCGAATAATACCGGAAAACTTGGGGAAAAAGGTGTTGTCAACAACATTGCCATGACAATGGGCGATACCAGCAACTTACAATCTGGCGATCAGCTTGGGATCACAGTGACTATCACTGATGCCTTTCATAACGGTTTAACCGAGATCAATACCCATACTATCAACCTTGACGGGTTTAACGGCAAACCAGTCTGGAAGGATGAAGGCGATGGTTCTTACACCACCACCATCACATTAACAGAGATTGGCTCAAAAGATTTAACCGCCTCAATTAACGGTCAAAAAACCCCTGCGACGGCCATTCAAGTCAGCAACGCTTCGGGTAAAAATAACGTCAGTAAAGTTGAAATTACCAAAATAGAAAAAGCAGATGCAGGTTCTAATAGCACACTGACTGTTAAATTAACCGATAAAAATGGTAACCCTGTGGTTGGTGAACAGGAAATAATTATTGAAATTGATGGCAAAAAACACACACTACCCATCAAAGAAATCGCCCCTCAAACCTATGAGGTTATTCTTCCAGGGCAACACGAAGGTAAGCATAGTATTATCGCGGAAGTGAATAATAAGCTGTCAGGCGTAAAAACACTGGTAGTTGAGAAATCAAAACCCATTAAATCAATAAACCCAACTGGCAGTGGTCTGCAAGGGGCAAAAGGTGTTATCGATAAAATTACCATGACCACCGGTAGTGTAGCCAATCTGCAATCAGGCGACGCACTCCGTGTGATGGTAACGCTAACCGATATCTTTGGTAATACATTAACAGGGATCGACACCAGTAATATTATTCTTGATGGCTATAATGCTGGAACACTACAATGGATTGATAACGCTAACGGAACTTACTCAACCACCTTGCCATTAACTCAAATAGGAGACTATAAATTAACCGCTTCAATTAGTGGTCATAAAACACCTCACACACCAATTAACGTCGCTAATACGACAAATAGTGCCAAAGTGAGCAATATCATCTTTGACGCTATCCCCTCTAGTGCAACAGGTGACAATAGAGTTATTACACTAAAAGTGACTGATGCTAATCAGCATCCTGTGACCCAAATAGCAAATGAAATACAAGTCACCATTGAAGGGAAGACAAACACTTTACAATTAGCAGAATCAACAACAAACAAAGGCACCTACATGGCTGTTTTGCCGGCGCAAATGCCTGGCACTTACATAATTAATGCCAAAGTTAACACGAAAACCGAGACAAGGATCTGGGTGGTAGGAGCAGCAAACACTATTACCGCCTCCCCGCAAGGCCAATTAAATGAACGCGGCACCCTCAACACCATTGAGTTTCAAATATCACCCCATAATGGTCTAAAAGTTGGCGACACCCTAACCCTAACCGCGACCATGAAAGATGCGTTTGGTAATACCTTAACAGGTGTTGATACAAAATTAATTAACTTACTTAAAAGCAAGAATAAAAATGCGCCATGGCAAGATAATCAAGATGGTTCTTACCGTTCAAGCCTACAGTTAATTCAGTTTGGAAAAGCGTCATTAAAGGTTGAGGCCAATGGCATCCAAAGTAATGAAGTGGCTATTGATGTGGCCTATAGCGAGCAAGTCAGCCATATCACCGCATTAAGTTTAGAGCCTATTTCCAATAGCGAAGCAGGTAATCAACCCACTATTACGGTGAAAGCTATTGATAATCAAGGTCATGCAATTACAAATATTGCAAATGCCATCACTGTAGCGGTAAACGGTCAAAAAGTGGCTGTCACCTTGACTGAATCTACACAAAATAAAGGCTCTTACATTGGCACCTTGCCAGCAATGACGGCAGGGAAATACACTGTCGAAATCAAAGCTGGTAACCAAACACAATCAAAAGAGTGGACTGTCAATGGCGCAACCACTATTACAGCCAATCCCAAAGGCCATACTGGTGACCGTGGTGTCGTTAACAATATAACACTCAATACGTCGTCAATTACCGCACTCAAATCTGGTGACTCTCTAAAGCTAACGGTCACCGCAAAAGATGCATTTAACAACCCCCTTAAAGGGATTGACCTGAACAGCATTACGCTAACGCACAACCAAAAAACCAACGTGACGTGGAAAGACAACCAAGATGGCACTTATACCACTGATTTATTGCTAACCCAACTCGCTAGCGACACAGTAAAAGTGAGCATCAATGGGCATGCCCAAAACGTCAATATTGTGGTGAATAATGCGATAGAAAGCACAAAAATCACCCATGTTGTACTTGAGCCTATCTATGCAAGTGAAGCAGGTGAAACTCAAACTATTACAGTAAAAGTTACTGATAATAATAAGCACCCGGTTACTGCAATTGCTAACCATATCACTGTTAAGATCAACAAACAGTCTCGATCAATACCTTTTACTGAATCCTCAACCCACAAAGGCATTTACACCGCCGCATTACCTGTAGAAAAAACAGGAGATTATACTATTGAGGTGAGTGCTAACCGTCACACATCAACAAAAACGTGGCAAGTAAAACAGCCTACGACCATTAAAGCGACAGCAAAAAATGGGAGTGGCGCAGAAAATCAACGTGGTGTAGTTAAAACTGTTAAATTAACCTCTTCGTCGCCCAACGGTCTCAAATCAGGGCATTCGTTACAATTAACCGTAATACTAAAAGATGCCTTTGGTAACACCCTTGAAGGTGTTGATAGCTCAGCTATTCAATTGCGGAACAAGCAAGCAAGCACTGTCAGTTGGTCAGACAACCGCAATGGAAGCTATACCATTATTTTACCGTTAACCGCTATTGGTGAAGATCAATTAATGGTTACCGTAAACAAGAAAGACAGTTCACCGCTGAAAATTAACGTCGATAATGCGACGGGTGCAACTCAAATTCATAAGGTCGAAATTAACAAGCTACCTAGCCCAGCAGCAGGTAAAAACAGCACCATCACGATTGTATTAACTGATGCAAACTCCCTGCCTGTCACAGGAGTGAACGGTAGTGCAATCCTTTCTATTGATGGTGTAGAAACGTTAATTAATATCACTGAAAAAACCAAAAACACGGGGATCTACACCTCATCGCTTTCAGGTCAAAAATCCGGCGATCATAAAATAAAGGTTACGGTTGGTGGTATTCATTCAACAGAATCAACCTTACACGTCAGCGCACCAAACGCCATCACCAACAATAAGCATGGCGCAGAGGGTAAACATGGCGTGGTAAAAACCGCTGAGCTCACAATCGCACCGGCTCAAGGCTTTAAATCAGGGGATAATGTAACACTGACACTGACGTTAAAAGATGCGTTTGATAACACACTGGTAGGGGTTGATACCTCAGCAATTAAGCTT